>Ga0209377_1000105_pt1 | contig 47409 bp, 39 predicted proteins | sample GraSoiAngelo_141_FD_185898 | JGI IMG/M metagenome (GOLD analysis project Ga0209377, IMG submission 185898) | Grasslands soil microbial communities from the Angelo Coastal Reserve, California, USA - 14_0929_12_40cm (SPAdes) (version 2) | ecosystem: Environmental > Terrestrial > Soil > Grasslands ...
AAACACGGAGGCTCGCCGGTAGGCGCGACAGACCGCCTCGTACGGCAGAGCGCCCAGCAGCCTCACTCGATCGTCCAGACCGAGATGCGTCGCCTGGGCCTTGAGCCTCTCCCGCAGCGGCCCCGTCCCAATGATCTCCAACCTCAGTCGGCGCCCCCGGAGCCGCAGGATATCGACCGCCGCAAGCAGGTCGTCCAAACCCTTCTTCTCGACCAACCTGGCGACGGACAGGATCACCGCTTCCCCCGGCTCGGGCGTGTGCGATGAGGCGCGGCGGAACGGCGCAAGGTCGAGTCCGTGATAGACGCGGAATACCTTGCCACCGCATTCCCGCGGATAGCGGCTCAGCAGGTGTTGCCGGTTGTACTCGGTGCAGGTGACGACCGCGCGAGCCTCGCGGAACTTGGCACGGAGATCGTCGGGATGGCTCACGTAAATATCCTTGGCGTGCGCCGTGAGCGTATAGGGCAAACCGGTGATTCGCGACGTGAGCAGCGCCACCAGCGCCGGTGACGAAGCGAAATGCGCATGGAGATGCGTCGCCGGCTGGCCGAACAGCACATCCGCCAAGTAGCCGGCTTCCAGAAGATGGCGTAGGGCGGCCAGAGCGCGCAGCCCGAGCGGCGATGAGTTGGGATGCCGGCGACGATGGCTCAAGACCTTCACGATGGCCATGAACAACGTCCGAAGGTACCTGCCGGGTCGCCGGCGCAGGGAGCGGAAGTTCGCCGGCAAGGCCGACTTCCAGTGGCTCCGCGGCGACAGGTACGTCACGTTCGCCCGCACCAGGGCAACGCTGTCGTGGATCGGACCGGGATTCGGGTCCTTCACGGAAAAAATGCAGATGGAAACGCCGCGGCGCTCCAGGCCGACGATCTCGTTGAGAATGAAGGTCTCGGAAAGCCGGGGCCAGGCTTTGACGATGTAGGCGATCGCAAGCCGACCAGCCGACTCCCCGACGCGCAGCGGCGCGTCACGCTGCATGGTGGACCTCGGCGCGGACTCGGCGGCGCGGCCGCAGCGGCGGTCGGATGCCGAGGAGTTCTTCCAGCAGCTGCGGGATGCGGCTGAGGCCGTTGAAATCGATGCGTTCCCTCGCCGGTCGGACCGGGGCCCGCCCGCGAGCGAGCCAGGTGCTCAGGGCCGCGGCGCTCAAGGCTTCCGGGTGGAGCACGTCCACGAGCCCGAGCGCCTGCAGGCGCTCGGCGCGGATGAGTTGCTCCCGTCGGGGCTTTACGCGGGGCACGATGAGCGCGGGCTTGTCGAACGACAGGACCTCGTAGACGGTGTTGTACCCGCCCATTGCGACGACGCGGTCCGCGCGACGCACCAGGCGCGTCGGCTCGTGCGCAAAGGAGACCACGCGCCGGCAGGGATCGCTCGCGACGCTGCGAACTAACCGTCGCCGCACGCCGGTCGGCATGCATGGACCGGTGACGAGCAAGCCGTTGGTGTCCGGCGGGAGGTCCGCTGCCACGAAGGCCTCCGCGAGCTCCGCGCCGTCCTGTCCGCCGCCCACCAGACAGAGCGCCAGCCGGCCGCCTGACCATCCCAGCGCCGCCACCGGGTCCTTATCGCCGCGTCGCGCGAACGTGAGCCGCGCTCGCTGGTCGAGATATCCCGTGTAGCGCACCTTCGCCGCCACGTCGGGAGCGAAGGCGTACTCACGCACCGGGTCATAGACCGCGGGGTCGCCGTAGACCCACACGGCGTCATAATAGGTGCGCACGGCGTCCTGGTTCTGGGCGCGGGCCCACTCACCCTGCAGCGTGGCCGGCTCGTCGAGCACATCCCGCAGTCCGAGCACGAGCCGGGTCCGCCCGCGGGCGCGCAGCGATTCCAGGACCGGGTCGAGCTCCCGCAGCGCTCCCCGCGGGACGTTGTCAACGATCAGGACGTCCGGCGCGAACGCCTCCAGCGCGGCGCCTGCGGTTCTCGCCCGCAGGGCCAAGAGCTCTTCCAAAGAAACCGCAAGGTGGCGCGGGTGATACTGCCCGCCGCCGTCCTTCCAGAGCGAGGGTAGCGCCACGCAGTCTACGCCGGCGGTCGTCGTCAGGAGGCTCGCTTCGCGCGCCCCGGCGATCATCAGGACGACGGCCTGCAGCCGGGAATGCCGGAGCGCCTGCGCCAACAACAGGTTGCGGCGCATGTGGCCCAGCCCCATAGTGTCGTGTGAGTAGAGGGCTACGCGGTACGGCACACACGCTCCATAGCGTCCCACCTAGCTCGGGGCGAGTCAGGTTGCCTCAATCGGCGTCATGCTCCTGGGCGCTATGGTTCGGCAACTGCGGTATTCGGTCCGCGAGCGGCGCTTAGGTTGGATCCGCGCGCACGGGAAGGCGTCGGCTCTCGGTCCCGTTTACCTAACCGACGGCACCAGCCACGGTCCGTGACAGTGCTCACCGGATGTCGGGCTAGGTGCCGACGCGTCTCAGCCTGCACCTCCCTGGCGCGTCCCAAGCCGCCGCGCGGCACCAACGCTCCGTCAAGTGTGGCAATCTCACCGCCGGTGCGTGGGCACGGTAGTCAGACTTTTCTGACGGAGACGCTCACGGATGGACCTGGACGTACTTGGTGGTCTGAGACCGCCCTGCATGAGCACAAGAACGGCGGGCCCGCGTGGACCCGCCGTCTTTGGAGACCGGTGCTCTACCAATTGAGCTACGGAACTACAAACGAGCGACCAAGTGGCCAAGCGGCTAAGTGGCTAAGCAAAATCACCCGATGTTACCCGTCACGTCTTGGCCGCTTAGCCCCTTAGCCTCTTAGCCTCTAGCAGTAAGGGGTGGCTGACGGGAATTGAACCCGCAACCTCTGGAGCCACAGTCCAGCGCTCTAACCGATTGAGCTACAGCCACCACGCCGAGCAAAATCTAACGAATCACGCTGTCGGCCAGAAGCGGCGAGCGAGCTCGGCGGTGCGGGGATCGGGCGGCACCGGCGCTCCGTCGAGCGCCGCGATCGGCACGATACCCCGCACCGCGTTCGTGAGGAACAGGCTTTTGCCCGCCAGCGCCTGCTCCCGGTAACGGCCCTGCTCCACGCGCTGTACGAGTTCGAGCACCCGCGCCCGCCCGATCCCGGGCAGGATGCCGAGATCGAGCGCCGGCGTGTGCAGCGCATCCCCGTCCCACCAGAACACGTTCCAGACAGTCCCCTCCGCGATCCACCCCTCGTGGGTGAGGAGCAGCGCGTCGTCCGCCTCCGCCACCTCGGCTTCCTGGCCCGCATCCATGAAGCAATCCCGCTCGGTGGTCTTGTGGGGATACGCCTGGTGCGGCTCCGACGCGGTGATCACGGCGGGCGGCCCGAGCGGCGGCAGCTCGCGCACGGTCACGCTCGCCCGGCCATCTCGCACTTCGACGCGAAGCACCGCGTCGCCGGTGTCGGCGAACGGCCTCACCAACGCGGCGACATCCTGGGACGGCTTGGGCAGCCCAAGCTCGCCGATCGAGCGTCCGAGACGCGCCAGATGGCGCTCGAGGAACGGGATGCGGCCGTCGCGCACCCGCATCGTTTCGATGAGACCGTAGCCGGCTTTGTCCATTGAGCCAAGCCTCAAGTCGGAGCTAAGCCTCGAGTCGCAAGTCTCAAGGCGCAAGAGATAGGAAAGGCCCGACCACCCGGCAAGTTTGCCTATTGCGACCCGGCTTCACATTTTGTGACGCCCGTGACTCCCACAGGATTCCATGCGACCTCTTTCCACGGTTCTGCGCGACGTCTCTTTGCTACGTCATTGCGCGACGTCGTTCGGTGCAACGCTTCTTGCCGTTGCCTGCTCCCACGCCCCCCCGGAAGGCTTCGCTCCCGACCCCGGTCTCGTCGCGCAGATCCGGGACATTCGGATCGTGACTACGTACGCGCGGGCCTGCCCCGGCGCCGTGATCCCCACGACCTACGAAGCGGTGCTCACGGATGGCTCTCGGGTGCCGTTCGCCCGCTCTTATGACAAGAAGCACCCGCCGCGGTTGCACGTGATCTTTCTCGACCGCACGAGCCCCGAGGCGGTCACGCAGCAGGACGGCGACTGGGTGACGGACGCGGACCCGCTCGTCAGCGCGACGACTGGCTTCCGGCTGACCGCCACGCTCCAGGCGAAGCCAAGCGTCACGAACACCGTCGTCGTTCCCCCCGACTACCGGTGCATGCCGCACGCGTTCGTGTTCTCCGGTGAGCCTGGGGGTCCGGGCGAGTCCGGGGACAACGGCCCGGACGCGACAGTGCGGCTCGCGGTGTTGCGCTCGCCGTTCTACGACAAGCTGTTCGTGGCGGGCATCCAGGTCGGACTCGCGCCACCATTCTACGTGCTGCAGGATGCGGGCGCCGTGCCGCCGGCAGACTGGCTCGTGCTCGAGTCGCGCGGGGGCCGGGGGGGCACCGGCATCGCTGGTGCGAAAGGGAGCGACGGCTCCGCCGGGGCCGCGGGCTGCCCGGCGCAGCCCGGGGCTCCCGGAGGGAACGGCGGCAACGGCGGACCGGGTGGATCGGGGGGACGTGGCGGGCGGATCAACGTCATCGTGCCGCTCGACAACCCGTTCCTCGCCGGCATCGTGGCAGCCCGAAGCCCGGGGGGAACCGGTGGCCCGGGCGGGCCTGGGGGTGCGGGTGGGAAGGGCGGCAAGGGCGGCCAGGGAGTCACGGACGCGAGCAACCGGCGCTGCCCCGACGCGGTGGACGGGGCGCCCGGACAGGCCGGGAGTGCCGGCCCGACGGGCAGCCAAGGAGCGCCCGGCCCGCGGTCCATCGTGGTCACGGCTCCCACCAGGGAAATCTTCGGGCTCCAGGTGCCGCCCGAGCTGGGCTCGCTGTTCGAGCGGCTGCAGCGGAGGCCCTGAACGATTGCGGATTGGCGATTTCGGATTGCGGATTACGATGGTCGCGCGCGTTCAATCCGACATCCGCAATCCGCAATGTCTTATCTGACCACCAGGTGTGAGTACTGCAGGAAGTTCTCGACGACGAGCTCGAATTCGTCGCCCGCCGCGACCACGGGAAGCGGTGTCGTCCAGGGCGTTCGCCCGGCGACCGGGGCGGCGACGAGCGTCACGGTGCTCGCCCCGCTCAGATAATCGGCCGGGACGCTGAATTCGACGGTGCTGTTGGTCGTCACCGTGCCGAGGCGCATCCACATCGAGCCGCGGACCAGGTAGATTCTCACGTCCGACCAGTTGCTGTTGGTGACGCGCAGCAGGATCGGGACGCGCGCGACGGGTGCGGGAGCGGTGGATTCGGCGGCGGGCTTGTGCCGGGCGCACCCGGCGGTGGCGAGCGGGGCCGCGCACCAGGCGATCGCCAACAATCGCGCCAGCTTGATCGGGGACTGCGTCATGGGGTCGCTCCCGTCCCTTCAGTCGCTCCCCTGACTGTAACATACTGCACCCTATCGGATCACAGAAGGGATCGTCATGTCCGGGTCGTACGACATCATCATCGTCGGAGCCGGCCACAATGGCCTCGTCACCGCCGCCTATCTCGCCCGCGCGGGAAAGCGCGTGCTGGTGCTCGAGCGCCGTCATGTGGTGGGTGGCACGTGCGTGACGGAAGAGCTGTGGCCCGGCTTCAAGGTGTCCACGGCCGCCTACGTGAACAGCCTGCTCCGACCGGAGATCATCCACGATCTGGAGCTCCCCCGCCACGGATTCGAGCTCCTGCCGCGGAGTCCCTCGTCGTTCACGCCGTTCCCCGACGGCCGCTTCCTGCTGATGGGACCCGACAAAGAGCTGACGCGGCAGCAAGTCGCCAAATTCTCCGAGCGAGATGCCGAGGCGCTGCCTCGCTACGAAGCGATGCTCGAGCGGGTGGCGGATTTCATCGAGCCCACCTTGCTCCAGACACCGCCCAATCCCTGGTCATTCCGGCCGACGAACCTCGCGCAGCTCGCCAGGCTCGCGTGGCGTTTCCTGAAGCTGGGGCGGGAGGGCCCGGCCGCGCTCGAGATCCTGACGGGCGCCGCGCGGCCGATCCTCGATCGCTGGTTCGAGTCGGAGGAGCTGAAGATCGCGCTCGCGACCGACGCGATCATCGGCGCGATGGCGTCGCCCTCGGTGCCGGGCACGGCGTACGTGCTGTTCCACCACGTGATGGGCGAGTGCAACGGGGTGCGGGGCATGTGGGGCTACGTGCGCGGTGGGATGGGCGGGATCACGCAGGCGCTCGCGTCCGCGGCGCGCGCGCACGGGGCGGAGATCCGCGTGAACAGCCCCGTCGCGAAGATCCTCACCCGCCGCGGTCGGGTGAAGGGCGTGGCGCTGGCGGACACGGGGGGGACCGAGTTCCAGGCCAAGAAGGTCGTCTCGAACGCCGACGCGCACGTCACGTTCCTCGATCTGCTCGAGGAGCAGGAGCTGGAGCCCGAGTTCGTAGCCGCCGTCAAGCACATCGACTACGCCAGCGCCTCGCTCAAGATCAACGTCGCGCTGTCGGAGCTCCCCGACTTCACCGCCGTGCGAGCGAGCGGTCTGCCACCGAACGGACATCTGCGGGGCACGATCCACGTCGCACCCACCCTCGACTACATCGAGCGGGCGCATGACGACGCCAAGTACGGCCGCCCGTCGGCGGATCCGATCCTCGAATGCACCATTCCGTCCGTGGTGGACACGACGGTCGCGCCCCCCGGCAAGCACGTCATGTCGTTCTTCGTGCAGTACGCGCCGTACCGGTTGCGCAACGGGACGTGGGATCAGGAGAAGGATCAGTTCGCCGATCGCTGCTTCGACATCCTCAACGAATACGCGCCGAACTTCAAGCGCGCCGTGATCGATCGGCAGGTGCTCTCACCGCTCGACCTGGAGCGCCGGTTCGGGCTCACGGGTGGGAACATCTTCCAGGGCGCCATGACCCTGTCGCAGCTGTTCTTCCTGCGGCCGCTGCCCGGATACGCCGACTACCGCACCCCCATCAAGGGGCTGTACTTGTGCGGCTCGGCGACGCACCCGGGCGGCGGCGTGATGGGCGCGTGCGGCTACAACGCCGCACGCGAGATCCTGCGGGACCGCTAGTCGCTCGCCTTCTTCGCTGTCGGCGGTAGCAGCCCGTTCAAGCGCAGATAGATCGCCATCTGGCTGTAGTGGTCCGCCCAGTCGGCTACGGTGATCAGCCCCGCCATGCCCTTCGTGACCTTACGGCCGCCGAAGAAGTCGATGCTGTCGCCCAGCTGCGCGTCCTGAATCTGGGCCAGTGCGGTCTCGCAGAACTTGAAGGACTCCTTGAGGCCCGCCACGAGCTTGTCCTTGGGGTCCGTCCCCGCGAACTTGTTCGCGTCCGGCTGTTTCATGCCCGACGCCGCGCTGCAGAGATAGTTGTTCCCCTCCTTGATCAGGTGGGCGACCACGTCCCCGTAGGTCATCTGGGCGGGCGTGGGTTTGTAGCCGTACCTGTCGGCAGGCATCTCCTCCGCGGCTTCCACGATGTTCTTCGTCTGGCGCTGCGCAATGGCCCGGATCCCATTGGAGACCGGGTTCTGCGCCTGCGCGGCGGCGACAATCGCGGGGAGAGCGCAGACGGCAAGCAGGGTGGTTCCGAGCGTGGATCTCATCCTTGAATCTCCTGTGAAGGGCGTGATGGCGGCCGCCGAATTCTGCACCGGAAAGCCCCTCCCGTCCAGACTAGATTAGGGCATGCGCCTCCCACTCAGCTGCACCGCCCTGCTCGCCCTCGCCGCGCCGGTCGCCGCTCAGTCGAACGCCGAGCGGGTGGCGAACGACACCTACACACGGTCCCACGATTACGACCTGGTACACCAGCGCATCGAGGTCCGGAACTTCGATTGGGACTCGACGTCGCTCGACGGTCGTGTGACGACCACCCTGGTGGCGCTGCGCCCCGGGCTCGACTCCGTGATCCTCGACGCCGGCCAGCGGCTCGCGGTGACGCACGTGGGCGACGCCCGCGAGAAGACGCTGCGCAGCACCGCGCACGGCGACACGCTGGTGGTCTACCCGGCGCGCCCGGTCGCCTTTCGCGACACCCTGCGGTTCTCCATCGACTACCACGCGCGCATCGACAACGGCCGCGGGCTGACATTCATCCAGCCGGAGGGCCGGGAGCACCGGCCGCAGCAGATCTGGAGCCAGGGCGAGGACGACAACAACCACTTCTGGTTCCCGACCTACGACTTCCCCAACGACAAGATGACGTGGGAGCTCGCCGCCACCGTGGCGCAGCAGTATACCGTGGTCTCCAACGGCCGCCTGGTGGCCGACCGGAAGAACCCCGACGGCACCCACACCGTCACGTGGCGCCAGGATCGGCCGAGCGCGACCTATCTCGTGTCGCTCATCGTCGCGCCGCTCGTCCGGCTGGCCGACACGTGGCGCGGCATACCGGTCGAGTACTACGTGTACCGCGCCGACTCGAGCCGCGCGCGCCGCTTGTTCGGCGTCACGCCGGACATGATCGACGTGTACTCCCGCCTGACCGGCGTCCGCTACCCCTGGGCCAAGTACGCCCAGACGACGGTCGCGGATTTCTTCGGCGGGATGGAGAACGTGAGCGCGACCACGCTCGTGGACTGGCTGCCCGACGAGCGCGCCTACCTCGACCGCCCGTGGTATCAATGGATCCTGATTCCCCACGAGCTGGCCCACCAATGGTTCGGCGATTACGTCACCCTCGAGAACTGGGCCAACATGTGGCTCAACGAGGGCTTCGCCGAGTTCCTCCCAGGGCAGTACTGGCGCGTGAAGCTTGGCCCCCGCGCCGAGGACGACTATTACCTGGACGAGTACCACCAGTACCTCCAGATCGACCGGCGCCGCCGCATGCCGCTGGCCGCGCTCGGCTCGAACAACGTGTATCCCAAGGGCGCGCTGGTGCTCCGCATGCTTCTCCGGTACCTGGGTCCCGACCGGTTCTGGGCATCGCTCCATCTCTACCTCACGCGCCATGCTCTGGGAAACGCGAGCTCCGACGATCTGCGCCAGGCCGTGCTCGACGCGACGGGCGAGAATCTCGACTGGTTCTGGAGCCAGTGGATCTACGACGCGGGGCACCCCCGGCTCGGGGTGACGGCGGCCTACGACACCGCGACCCGGAAGCTCACGCTCACGGTGAAGCAGACGCAGACGGACTCGGGCATTGGAGACAGCACCGGCCTCCACTTCGAGATCCCGAAGGTGTTCCGCATGCCGGTGACGATTCGCGTGGGGACCGCGACCGGGGATGTCGTGCGGCGGGCCGAGCTCGCGGCCCGGGAGCAGACGATCGAAATCCCGGAGCTCGCCGGCGCACCGACGATGGTGGTGTTTGACGACGGCAACACGATTCTCAAGGAGCTCACGTTCGACCAGCCGACGCCGTGGCTCGCCACCCAGCTCAAGCGGGATCCGGATCTCTGGAACCGTCAATGGGCCATCGAGCAGCTCGCGCAACGCCCGACCGATGCCGCGGCCGTGGCGGCACTGGCCGAGGCCGCGACCGGGGCCGACTACTTCCGCACCCGCGCCGCGGCGGTCGCGGCGCTGGCCGAGCTACCCCCGGCGAGCGCCGCGGCGCCGCTCGCCGCCGCGCTGCGTGATACCTCAGCGCAGGTACGGCGCGCAGGCGTAGCGGCGCTGGGCCAGCTCGGGGGTGCGCGCGTCGCCGAGCTCGCGAGTGCCACGTTCCACAATGACGCGAGCTACGAGGTGCGCGCCGCGGCGCTCACCGCGCTCGTCCGCGCCGACTCCACCGCGCGCGACAGCGCCATCGCCTGGGGGCTCGCCACACCCTCATACCAGGACGTGATCCAGGAAGCAGCCTACCGGCTCATCGCGCAAACGGGGGACACCACGGCCATCCCGCGCATCGAGACGCTGCTCGCCACGGACCATTTCGCCGCGCACGTGCTGGCGGCGCTTGCGGCCCGCGGCAGCACCCACGCGCTCGACGTGCTCGCCGCTCACTTGAACGATGACCGGCGGGCGGTGCGGCACTGGGTGGTCGAGGCGTTCCAGTTCACGCTGCCGCGCCAGCTCGGCGTCCCGCGGCTGCAGGCGGTCGCCGGTACGCTCAAGTACGCGGACACCAGAAAGGATGTGGACACGGCGCTGCACGAGCTGCAGAAGCCAGGGACGGACGACGAGTAACACGTCATCCGTCATCCGTGATCGGAGCGGCGCCGCCGTTGACGGCTGACGGACGACGGAGGACGGGTGACGGGCGACGCCTCCACCAGTACAGCGGCAACCCCGCGAGGATCAGCGCCGCGCCCACGGCCGAATCAGCGGGCTGCTCGGCGATGGTGTTTCCCACGAGCCAGGTCGCGAACGCGATGAACACGAGCGGCGTGACGGGATATCCCCACGTGCGGTAGGGCCGCGGGAGATCGGGTGCCTTCGCGCGGAGTCGGACCACCGCGCCGCAGGCCATCGCGTAGAACAGAAACTGCGCGAATATGACGTACGTGAAGAGCTGATCGTAGGTGCCCCACACCGTTAGCGCGATGGAGATCGCGGCCTGCACGACGAGCGACGGCGTGGGCGTGAGGAATCGCGGATGCACGCCGCCGAGCCACGCGGGCAGAACGCCGCCGCGCGCCATCGCGTAGGGAACCCGGGCGGCGGTGAGCACGATGCCGTTGTTGGCACCCAGCGTAGACACGAGAATCGTGGCGGCGACGACCGCGGCCCCGGCGCGGCCGAGGGTGACCTGGGCCGCGTCCGAGGCGACGAGCGAGGACTGGGCCATCCTGGCCGGCGACAGCACGTACGTGTAGGACGCGGTGACGAGGCAGAACAGCGCGATCACGATCACCGTCGAGAGGATGATCGCGCGCGGCAGATTCCGCCCGGGGTCTTTCACCTCGCCGCCGACGTAGCACACTTCGATCCAGCCGTCGTACGCCCACAGCGCGGCCACCATCGCCACGCCGAACGGCCCGATGAGGCTGCCGACGCCGACCGCCGGCCATACCGGCTGGAAGTTCTCTCGCGTGCCGCCGGGGAGGGCGAAGCCGACCACGATGAGAAACGCCACGAGGCCGATCTTGAGCAGGGTGAGCACGTTCTGGGTGAGCGTTCCGGGCTTCACGCCGACGCAATTGAGCACCGTGAGCCCCACGATCGAGGCCACCGCGATCAGCTTGATCCCCCACATCCCAAGCGGAACGAAGAAGGCGAGGTAGGTGGCGAACGCGACGGCGATCGCCGCGATCGAGGCCGGATTGATGACCACGCCGCTGGTCCATCCGAACAGGTATCCCCACACCGGGCTGTAGGCTTCCGTGAGGTAGGCGTACTGCCCGCCCGACTTCGGCATCGCCGCCCCGAGCTCCGAGACCGACAGGGCCCCGAGGAGCGACACGACGCCCCCCACCACCCACACCAGAATCGTGAGGGACGACGCGTGCAGCTGCTGCGCGATGGCCGAGGGGACGAGGAAGATGGCCGACGCAATCATCGTCCCGACGTTGATCATCGTCGAATCGAGCAGCCCGAGCTGGCGCTTGAGGTCCGCCATCAGCGCTTGAGCCAGGTCCGGTAGGCGTGCTTCAGGAGCTTCTGAAAGTGGTAGACGCCTTCTTCGAATCGCACGGAGAAGCGGCCTTTGTCGTACGCCCGGGAGCCGAGACCCTTTTGCACCCGCTCGCAGATCTCCGCGTCCTCGTGCTGCACCTTGTCCGAGAACGCGATGTCGGCTTCGATCCGCTCGCGCGCCGCGGGTGAGGCGACGTCGTCGTAGTAGTAGCGGAAGATTACCTTGCAGCGATCCGGCGCGACCGGGATGACCAGGTTGGACTGCAGCCGCCCCGGCACGACGTTGAGCATCAGGTTCGGGAAAACCTGGTAGTACAGCGCTTCCCCACCGCCGGCGGTGTAGACGTTCGAGTCCCCCGTCAGCGGGCCCACCTGCACTGAGTACCAATCGTGCACCTCGGTGACGTATCCCTCGTAGTCGTACAGCGAGTACAGCTCGGGATGCACGTAGGGCACGTGATAGCCCTCGAGGTAGTTGTCGACGTAGACCTTCCAGTTCGCCTGCACGTCGTAGTCGACTCGGCGCGCGAACGTGAGCTTACCGATCCGGGTCGGCGCGACGCGCTCCCTGATGTCCTCCAGGTATGCCTCGAGCGGCTTGGGGCGCTCGGCCAGGCTCACGAACACCAACCCTTCCCACTCCGCGAGATGTACGGGCGTGAGGCCGTAGTCGCGCTTGTCGAACAGCTCCACGCGATTGAAATGCGGCACGCCCCGCAGCACGCCGTCGAGCCGATACGTCCAGCCGTGGTACTTGCAGATCAGCATGTCCGCGGTGCCGTCCTTCATGGCGAGCGGCCCACCGCGGTGCCGGCACACGTTGAAGAACGCGCGCAACGCACCGTCCTTGCCCCGCACCACGATGATCGGCTCGCCCGCGACCTCGGCGATCACGTGGTCGCCGGGCTGCCCGAGCTGATGAGCGTCGGCCACATGCTGCCACGTGTTCGCGAAGATCGCGTCGCGATCGAGCGCGTGAAACCGCGGGTCCGTGTACCAGGCCGAGGGGATCGTCTCCGCGCGCGCGAGGGGGCGGACCCGCAGATCGGCGGCCTTGAGCGGGGGAAACGAGCCAGTGTGAGGGCTCACGAGGCACTCACCGATTGAGCCGGTTGTATCTCTTGAGCACGTCGCGCAGCCGGTCGTGGGGGAGGGCGTACACCGTGAGGTCGTCGGCGCCGGTCATCGTCTGGGCGGCGAGCATGGCGTTGACGATCGCCTCTTCGGTGGCCTGCACGGTTGCCTCGAAGAGGGGAGTGATCCGGTCGTTGGCGGCCATGGAGACCTGGGCGAGCCCGGAATCGCGCGAAGCATGCGGATTCGCCGTCGAGAACGCGATGAAGATGTCGCCCGACGAGTTGGACGCGACCCCGCCCAGCCTGCCCACGCCGAGCGCGGCCCGCCGGGCGATGCGCTGCAGCTGGTGGGACAGGAGCGGAGCGTCGGTGGCGACGACGATAATGATCGAGCCCACGTCGGGCGGCACGGCCGCGGTCAGCCCCGAGCGCGGGCCGGCGCAGGGGGCGCGGCACGGCACGAGGTCCGAAATCTCCCGGCCCACCGGCACGCCGGCGATGCGCAGGGGGCGGCGTCTCCCGTAGTTACACTGCACCAGCACACCCACGGTGTACCCACCGTCCGGCGGGTCCAGCCGCCGCGAGGCCGTCCCGATCCCTCCCTTGAACTGGTTGCAGACCATCCCCGTGCCGCCTCCGACGTTGCCCTCGGCGACGGGACCGCCGCGCGCACTGTCCATCGCGGCCCAGGCGTCTTGCTTCGTGACGTGAAAGCCGTTGATGTCGTTGAGCCCGCCGTCCCACGTCTCCGCCACCACCGGCAGCGACCATTCGTCGTGGAGCAGGCGTCCCCGGCGGACGACCCATTCGATCACCGCGTCGCGCACCACACCCACTGAGTGCGTATTCGTGATCATCACCGGACCCCACAGGAACCCCGACTCCTCCACCCAGGTGGTGCCGGTCATCTCGCCGTTGCCGTTCATCGTGAACCAGCCGGCGAACACGGGGTCGTCGGAGTCCTTGCCGCGAGGGAAGACCGCGGTGACGCCCGTCCGGACAGGACCCTTCCCCACAACGAGCTTGCCGCTTCCCGCCACGAGGGTCCGGTGGCCGACTTCGACGCCGCCCACGTCGGTGATGGCGTTGAGGGGCCCGGCCGTGCCTTCGAACGGGATGCCCAAGTCGCGGCCGCGCTCGGGGCGTTGGGCGGCGGTCACGCTGGAGGGAGCGGCGACGAGACCGGCCAGAACGAGCGAGACGAGCGTCATGGGTGGCGGTAGGATACGGGCGCCGAAACAACGTAGCAAGCGGCCCCGTCGTAAGGTCGCGCCCTGAGAGGGCGCGCTCGGCACCTGGGCGTCCTTAAGGACGCACCCCCGCCGAGCCCGGGCTCTCAGCCCGGGAATCACGCGCGCTAGATTCATGACCCTATGACGAGCACCGGTTTCCCATCTGTCAGCACGCGTACCTCCTACTGGCAGGTGAGTCGTGCCCCGCGCTACAGCCTGCTGTTCGCGCTCCCGCTGCTGGTGTTCTACCAGGTGCTCGCGGTGCTCCTCGCGCACGGCGCGCGCTCGGTCCGCAACGGCGCGGACGTGATCCTGCAGGCCCTGTTCACGGCGGCGGCGGGCGCGTGGGGCCCGCCGCTCTTCATGGTCTGCCTGATCGGGGCCGGATTGTGGCTCGTGACGCGGGACCTGCGCGCCCACGGATCGCGACTGCGGGGCGGCGTGTTTGCGGCGATGCTGGGCGAGGCGATCGCGCTCGCGCTGATCTTCGGCTTCGCGGTGGGGAGTGTGACCTCTGGCGTGCTCGGCATGCTCCAGACGCTCGCCGTCCCTGGAGGACCCGAGATGAACTGGTGGACGCGGTTGATGGTCTCACTGGGGGCGGGGATCTACGAGGAGCTGCTGTTCCGGGTGCTGCTCGTGGGCGCGCTCGCCGCCGCCGCGCGGGCCCTGCTCGGCTGGCGCCCCCTTACCGCCGGCGTCGCGGCGACCTTCGCCGGCGCCGCGATCTTCTCGGCGTTTCATTACCTCGGCCCCTACGGCGACCGCTGGCAGCTCTATTCGTTCGCGTTCCGGATGGTCGCGGGACTGTTCTTCTCGGGCCTGTATCTCGCACGCGGATTCGGGATCACGGCGTGGACGCACGCGCTGTACGACGTCCTGCTGCTCGTGATGCAATAATCGGGGCTTCGTCTGCTCCTTGCGCGTCCAGGGGCGCGAAGGGTCGTCTTCCGTTCCTCTAGCTCTTACCTCCCCGATCCGTCTGCTTCGCGATCTCCCGTAGCTTGAACCTCTGTATCTTCCCCGTTGCCGTCTTCGGCAGCTCGTCCACGAACACGATCCAGCGCGGGTACTTGTACGGGGCGAGTCGCTCCTTCACGAACGCCTTGAGCTCGGCTTCGAGCGTCGGGCTCGCCGAGGGGCCCCGCGCGAGTACCACGAAGGCGAGCGGCTTCACGAGCTCGTCTTTGTCCTCCGCACCGACGACCCCCGCTTCCACGACGGCCGGATGCTCGGCGAGCGCGCTCTCCACCTCCGCTGGCGATACCCACATGCCGCCCGCCTTGATCATGTCGTCGGTCCGACCGGCGTACCAGAAGTACCCGTCTGCATCACGATGGTACTTGTCACCGGTCCGCACCCACTCGCCTTCGATCGTCTGTTTGGTGCGCTCGTGCTGGTTCCAGTAGCACGAGCAGGCGCTATCCCCTTTCACGATCAAGTTGCCCACCTCGCCGATCGCCACTTCGTGGCCCGCGTCGTCCACGAGCTTCGCCTCGTAGCCCGGCACCACGGTGCCGCTCGAGCCGGGGCGCACCGTGCCGCGGCGGTTCGCGATGAAGGTGTGGCACATCTCGGTTGAGCCGATGCCGTCGAGGATCTCGAGCCCGAACTTCTCGTGCCAGCGCTCGTAGATCGCTTTGGGCAGCGGCTCTCCCGCCGAGCTGCAGACCCGGACCGACCGGAGATCGTACAGCCGCTCGGCGTCCGGCACCTGCAGCATCGCCGCGTACGCCGTGGGGACCGCATAGAACAGCGTGGGGCGCTCCCGCGTGATGACCTCGAACACCTTCGCCGGCTCGGGGCGGCCCGGGTAGAGCACGGTCGAGGCGCCCACATGGAACGGGAAGTACAGGGCGTTACCCAGGCCGTAGGCGAAGAACAGCTTGGCGACCGAGAAGGTGCGGTCCGCCGGCCCGATCTCGAGCACATGCCGGCCGAACGCTTCGCAGCACACGAGCATGTCGTGGTGCAGGTGGACGGCCGCCTTGGGCATGCCCGTGGTGCCCGACGTGTACTGCCAGAAGGCGACGTCGTCCTTCGTCGTGACGGTGGGCTGGAGCTCGGCGCTCTCGGCCCCGACGAGCTCGGCATAAGCGAGCTGACCGGCCGCCGGCCGGCCCGCGACGACGACGTGTGTGAGATCCGGCGACTGCGGGCGCACCTCCTCGACCGCGGCCACGAGCGGCTCGCTCGCGATCACGACCGCAGCCCGGCTGTCCCTGAGGATGTACTCGTAGTCGCGCGGCTTGAGCAGCGTATTGATGGGCACCGGCACGGCACCGATTTTCAAGGCGCCCCAGAAGCTCCAGACGAATTCCGGGGAGTCGTGCAGCAGCAGGACCACGCGCTGTTCTCTCCGCACGCCGAGCCGTCGTAGCGCGCTCCCCAGCCGGTTCACGCCGGCGTGCACGTCGCCATACGTGAGGTGGCGGCCCTCGTGGATGATCGCGAGCCGGTCGTCGCGGCCTTCCTCGACATGGCGGTCGACGAACCAGTGGGCGGCGTTGAGGTCGCGCGGGATCACCGCGCCGACATTACGCACGTCACCCCCGGAGTCAAGCTCGCAGCGCATGCGGCCTGGGCGTATCTTCCCGGAGGAGCGCGACCGTGAGCATGGTGCCTGTCCTCCTCCTCATCGCCAACGCGTGGCAATCCGGCGCGACCGACTCGCTCGGCGTGCTCAAGTCGGCGCGCCGGGCGCAGGCGACGTTCGAGGCGACGCGCCGCGCCAACCTCCCCGAACGCCCTGGGGGGTGGAGCGGGGGAAGCAGCCAGATTATCGGGCGGATCCGCGTCTGGTATGAGAGCGGGGTGGACGACGAGACGCCACCCGCGGAGCCTTCGCGGATTCGACAGGCGCGCGCCCGGCTCCTCATGGCACTCGGTGGCGCCGGCGCCGCCCTCCCTGGGGACGAATGGATCGTGGGCCAGCGAGTCCGCTACCTGTTGGAAGACGGCCAGCCGAGTGCCGCGGCCCGGGTCGTGGAGCAATGTCGGGCCGTGGAGTGGTGGTGCCAGGCGCTGGGGGGCATGGTCCGGCACGTCGAGCAAGACTTCGTGGGAGCCGACAGCCTGTTCGCGGCCGCTCTCGCCGATATGCCGGAGGACGAGCGGTGCCGCTGGACCGACATCTCCCCCCTCCTGGAGGGCGAGCTCGCGGCTCGTTATCGCCGCCTCGATTGCGCCGGACGGGCAGCGCTCGAAGCGCGGTGGTGGTGGCTCGCTCAGCCCCTGTACTCCCTCACGGTCAACGATCGCCGCACCGAGCATTTCGCCCGCCGCACGATGGTCCGCATCCACGAGGGCCGGCGTACCCTCTACGGCCTGTACTGGGAGGACGATCTCCGCGACGTGCTGCTGCGCTACGGCTGGCCGACGCTCTGGACGCGTAATCCACCCGCCTCCCCCCTCGTGCAATCAGAGCCGAACGTAACGGGACACGACACCGCGCCCGCCTTCCATTTCGCACCGAGGTCGCGCGCGCTCGACGATCCCGGGAACGCGAAGCCCGAGGACTGGAGCCTCGACGTACCAAATGCATGGGAGTACTATGCGCCCGCGTACGCCACCGCGTTCGAGTCCCTCGACCACCAAACGGCGCTGTTCCGGCGGGGCGACACCTGTATCGTGGTCGCGGCGTACGACCTCGCCGACGACACGCTCTTCGCCGACCGCCCCGTCACTACGGCTCTCGCGCTGGGCGCCGACGAGCGGATCACGGCCATCGTCCGAGACTCTGGCCTCGCCGCGAGGGCGCGCGCGCTGACCGCCACCGCGCCCTGCGGACCGCTCGTGCTGTCGCTCGAGGCCGTGGCCCCGGGCGAGCGCCACGTGGCACGGGCTCGCTACGGCCTGACACCGCCCCGGCAATCGCCCTATCACGCCGCGATCTCCGACCTGCTGCTCTTCGACCCCACCGATTCCCTCCCGGCGACGCTCGACGCGGTGGTGCCGCACGCGCACGGGTCCACCCGCGTCCATGCGGACCGGAAGCTGGGCGTGTTCTGGGAGCTCTACGGGGTGGACCCTGCGAGCGGTGCCGTAGCGGTCTCACTCACGATGGCCCGCCAGGGCACCGGGTGGCTGCGGCGCGCCGTCGAGTCCCTGGGGCTCGCAGGGCCGCGGCGCGACGTTCGCCTCGAGTGGCAGGAGGTGCCCGAGACCGCGTCGATCACGCCCCGCACGCTGGCCATCGATCTCTCGGGGCTCGCCCCGGGACGTTACGTGCTCGAAGTGGCCGTGACCCCCGCCGGCGCGGAGACCGTCACGGCGCACCGCGAGATCCTGATCGAGCGGCCCTGACTAGGGGGCGGGCGTTGCGGCCTGCGCAGCGTACACCGCCCGCCCCCGGGCGAGGAGCCCCAACACGTGCTCCCGCTCCTCCGCCGCGTTCCACGCCTCGTGCGCCCGCGCCGCCTGGTCCAGCCGGTCGATCCAGCGCACGAAGAACTCGGCATCCTCCCGCGAGCGCACCGGCTCCCGCCCCACCCGCACGTAGATCGGGCTCGTCGAGCCGAACGGGTACAGATCGAGAATCGGCAGCGCCGGCCGGTCGCTCCACGCGCGCAGCACGTACCAGCCGCTTCGCAGGACGGAGATGGAGACCGTGTCACTCGCGGCCGTGCGGTCGCCCCTGAGCGGGATCGTGGCGACCACGCTGCCGTTGCCGATGACTTCGAGGTGATCCATCGGGACGCTCGATCGCAGACCAACGCGAGCGGTGAGCCGCCCCCCCCCCGCGGGCAACCGGATCTCATCTCCAATCTCGCGTCCACCCAGGGTGAACTCGAGCAGCGGAGCATTCGTCACGAACGTCCGTCCCGCCTTCAGACCCGCCATCCAGTGTGGCCGGTCGAGCGTCGGACCGGTTCGCACGAAGACGCGCACCAGCCCCGGAGGACCTCGCAGGGACGCGAAGTTCGGAAACGCGTCCGTGCCCGCTCCCGCCGGTATCCGGAAGCCGCAGTTCAGCAACCGGTACCAGATTCCGGACGTGATGAGGTGGTCCGAGTATCCCATCACTTCCATGTAATCGACCTTGCCAAGCGCCGCGTCTACCGGAAGCTCATAGGTGAGTCGTTCCGTCGTGTCGGTCGGGTCCGGCTGCGCGTCGAACGGGTGGACGTAGCCGAACAACGCGCCCTGCGCATGCGCGAGGTCCGCCACGTCGGCGTTCGTGGGGGACAGACTCGCGGCCGCGGTGTTGGGATAACCGACGTACTCGGGCAGCAGGTAGTGGTCGCCCAGACCGAGCAACCCGGTGTGACCCCAGTAGCTGGTGTGATACTCCTGATCGTGCACCAGCAGAAAGCCCGGCGTCGAGGCGGGGTCCGGATCGGTGCGAAAGTACGCGATGTCCGGGATCCGCTGCTCCTTGTTGACGATCAGATTCTCCACCAGGTGTAGGTCTTCGGCGCGACTTTGGAAGGCGAGGCGTTCCGGGGTGTTGCGGTACGCGCCGCCATAGTTCATGTGCACGTGGAGGTCACCGCTCCACCAGCCACGGGCGGGCAGGTTCGTCAGCCGCTCGAGCACCAGCCGTTTGGTGACCGTCCGTCCAGCCGGGACTGACACGTCGACGCGCGCCACACGGTATTCCGGTCCGTGCCACACCTCCACGCGCACCGCCCCCTCGGGTAGCGTCAGCTCGGCCGTACCGGGAGTGTGGAAATAGCCGTATTCGAAGCCGTGCTCGGTCCGATCGAACGCCTCATCGGCGTGGCGCCAGGCGTCGTCCGGTGCATAGGCCAGGCCGTCGGCCCGGGTCACGGACATCCGCGCGGCCAGCGCGCGACCGCCCCGATCCACGACCACGATCCGCACCCGGCCCACGGGATCCCGATAGCGCCGCTCCGAGGCGACGATCTGTCGCCGGTGAGTGCCCGGCAGGTCGATCACCCACAGCGCGGTGTTCCCGCCCTCGTTCGAGATGTAAGCGATATGCTTGGCGTCGCGCGACCAGCGTGGTGCGGTCGCGTCGAACTCGCCGTAGGTCAGCGGGAAGACATCGCCGCCCTCGCTCGTCATGAGCCACAGCTGGTGCCACTGGCGGCCCAGGTACGAGCTATACACGACGCGCTTTCCGTCGGGAGACCAGTCGGGGCGCGCCTTCCAGGTGGTCTCTTCGTACCTGAGCTCGCGCAGCGGCGCCCCGGGAGTCGCGGTCATGCGCCAGAACCCACCGCTCCCGTGGATGTGCTCGCGGTTGGACACGATGATCAGCTCTCGTCCGTCCGGGGACCATGTGGGTGAGAGATACTGATCCCACACGCTGTAGTAGTAGCGCGGGAGCCCGCTGTCGTTGTCGTCGGTGAGGCGGGTGACGGTCGCGCCCGCGGGCGTGCCGGCCGTCATCGCGATCGTGAAGATGTGCCACCGCCGGTTGTAGGCCGACGAGACGAACGCGATGCGCGCGCCGTCGGGCGACCAGCGCGGCTCGACGTTGACGGCCCCGTTGGCGGTGACGGGCTGCACGCTCGTCGCGGCCAGGTCGAGCAGCTGCAGCTCGATCGCGTCGTGCGCATACCGGGCGAAGACGACGAGGCGTCCATCGGGGGACCAGTCGGGCTGGTAGTCGTACCCCTCTCCCGCGGTCAGCTGCTGCGCGACGCGCGAGCCGATCCGTTGCCGCCAGAGCGAGCCCTGCATCGAGTAGATCAGCTCCGTGCCGTCGGGCGACCATGTGACGGCGCTCGGTCCGCTCGTCACCTGGGGGACGTACATCTCGCGCCAGTAGTAGGCATGTGGCACGCCGACCTGCTTGAGGACCGGCTGGCGCTGAGCGAAGGCCGGCGTGGCGGCCGCAGACCAGATCGCGACGAGGCCTAACGCGCGCCGCATTCTCGTGCCGTCATTCCGTCTTCCCGTCGCCCTGTGACTTGAGAAACAATCCCCTCGGATCGAGGACGTCCCGCAGCAGCCGCAGCTCCGTCGCGCTCGGAGGCGCGATGGCGCCGAGCCGCGGCCGGCGGGTGAGCGGCCACCCCACGCCCTTTTGGACGTCGTCCGCGGTGACGCCGGGATAGAGCGCCGCCAGCACCATCTCGCCGGTCGTCGCGTCCGCTTCGAGAACGCCCTTGTCGGTGATGACCTTTACCGGCCCGGCGCCCGGCATGCCCAGCTCGCGCCGGCCGCGGCCACCACACTGCTGTCCCGGGCTCGTGACGAAGTCCACCCGCTCCGGGAAGGCCCGCGGGTTGAGCTTGGCGACGATCAGCGTGCGCTGCGCATGCACCGCAATCTCGGCCGCGCCGCCCGACCCCGGGAGCCGCACCGTGGGGCGCTCGTACCTCCCGATGACCGTCGTGTTGATGTTGCCGTAGCGGTCCACCTGAGCGCCGCCCAAAAAGCCGACCTTGATCTGGCCGTTCTGCAGGAACAGCTGAAACACGTCCGCCATGCCGCACACCATGAGCGAACCGGTGACGAGCGCCGGGTCGCCGATCGATACGGGCAGGCGCGAGGGGCTAGCCCCCACCGCGCCCGACTCGTAGATCAGAACGAGGTTGGGCGCGTGCGTCGCCCGCGCCAGGTTGCAGGCGAGATTGGGAAGCCCGATCCCGACGAAGACCACCTCACCATCGCGCAGCTCGCGCGCCGCGACGGCCGCCATCATCTCGTCCGGCGTATAGACGGGGTTAGAAGCCGTAATTGACCCCCTGGGACAAGCGCGCTTTCGCCTTGAGCCTTGCGGCCAGGTGCGGCTGCTTGTTCATGTAGCCGGCGCGGTCGGGAACACCGTACACGAACTCCTCGAGGTAGCGCGCGAGCTTATCAGGATCGCGTGAGAGGCCTTCCCAGGCGACGTAGAAATCGTTGTCGCGGTCGTAATAGCCCTGCGCGTAGGAGGGGTGCGCGCCCCACGGCTCGACCACCACCGCGCTCACGATCATGCCCGGAATCACGGTGCGGTTGGGATCGGAGCGGATGACGTCCTCCTCCACCAGCTCTTCGACCACGACGATCACGCGCGCCGAGGCGAAGGCGGCTTCCTGCTGCACGCCGAGGAGGCCCCACATCTGAGTATTGCCCGCCGCGTCGGCACGCTGTGCGTGCACGATCGTGACGCCCGGATTGAGGGCCGGCACGGTGGCCAGGACCTCACCCGTATAGGGGCACGTGACCGACCGGATGCGCGGGTTGGCCGTCGGCAGATCAGTGCCCATGTAGTTTCGCAACGGCCAGAAGGGCAGCCGCGCCGCTCCCGCCGAAAACCGCGCTACCATCCCGAAGTGCGAATATTCCTCGATCTCGAGCCCCCCTCCCCCCGCGCTCTTCCCTTCCAGCGCGCGCCGGAACGCATGCAGCGAGCCGACACCCGGATTCCCGGCCCAGGAAAAGACGAGCTTCCGGGCGCAGCCCGCCGCGATCATTTGGTCGTAGATCAAGTCGGGCGTGAGCCGGGCGAGGGTGAGATCGCGACGGCGCTGGCGGATGATCTCGTGCCCCGCAGCAAAGCAGATGAGATGGGTAAAACCCTCGATGACGACGGTGTCGCCGTCGTGGACGAAGCGCGCCACGGCGTCCCGCATGGCCATCACCTTGCCGGACGCCACGCGTCAACGATCCGGAAGTGGGATGATCGGCAAGACGATGTGCGAGGGATGCGCGCGGTCGTGGTAGATGGTGTTCGTCGCCACCAGGACACCGTGGTTGTCGTTGAGCGGCTCTCCGGTGTTGGGATTCGCATCGAAGCGCGGGAAGTTGCTGCTTGAGATATCGACCCGGATGCGGTGGCCTTTGCGAAACACGTTCGATGTCGGATAAAGCTTGATCGTGAACTCGTACACCGTTCCCGGCTGCATCAGCCGCTCGCGAGCGAGCGAGTCGCGGAACCGCGCGCGGATGATCCCGTCCCCGAGGTTCAGGTCGAACCCCTGGGGGTAGTCCGGGCTCGGTGGGTGGACGTCGATCAGCTTGGCCGTGAAGTCGGTGTCCCGACGGTTGGAGGAAGCCCAGAGCTTGACCGTGATCGGCCCTGTGACTTCGACATCGGTCTCGAGCGGCGGCGTTTGGAACACGACGACGTCCGGGCGTGCGGAGAGCGGGACGGGACGGGGCCAGTTCCACACCGTGTCGCCGCCGCGCTGATCCCACCCTCCCTGCAGCAGGATGCCGTCCCCCGACGAGATGTTGCCCCCGATCGTGGGGACCGGGTCCCGCGGGTCGAACGTGAAGCTCGTCGCCTGGTCTCCGGCCTCGGGCACGTCGGTCGTCAGCCCTCCGCCCCGCTGAAGGTAGTAGCTCGTGTACCGGGTCCGCGCGAGCGGCCACTCCCGCTCGTCACGCCAGCGCCCACCGTGGGTCATCCGGCCTTGCGCGTCTTTCGTGTGGTCGCCCGTGCCCATGACAAAGATGCGGACTCGTGACGAGAACGGCGGGGCCTTGCCGACCCGGTTGTCCTTCCCCCTGAGGAAGTGGTCGAACCACTCCAGCCACCACAGGTTCGGCTGAGACATGGCCGCGTCGGGCCCGAAGCTCACCTGCCCGTGGGCGGACTGGTCCTGCGAGCCGTGGATCCAGGGGCCCATGATGAGATAGACCGGACTCTTGACGCGTCGGCTCAGCGCCACGAAGTTCGCGGCGGTGCTCGCCGCCCACGAGTCGTACCAGCCGCCGATCAGGTAGACCGGGATGTCTTTGTAGCGCTCCGCGTGATCGATGATGTCGTTTTGGGCCCAGAAGTCGTCGTTCGCGCCGTGGGCCATGGCTTGCACCAACCAGTCTTCGTATTCAGGCGCCAGCCGGAGCGGCGTCGTCCCCCGCCGCAGCGGCAGCCGGCGGAGCAAGTCGCGACGCTCACTCGAGAGGCTCCCAAAGGCGCGCCGGTTGGCCGAGTCACGCGCTTCGCGGCTCCCGGCCAGACCGTAGCTGAAGATCCAGTTGAAGAACCGCAGCTCGAACGCTCCGCCGTTGCGCAATCCGTGGTACCCCATGTCCGACACCGCGTCGATCGGGATCACGGTTTTCAAGTGTGCGTCCCCCGCCATGGCGAGGGCATGCGCGGTGCCGCCGAGATACGAGATCCCCCACATGCCCACGTCCCCGTTCGACCACGGCTGGTGGCTGATCCAGTCCACCGTGTCGAGCCCATCGGGCCCGTCGTCGGTGAGCCAATGCCACACCCCCTCGGACTTGTACCGGCCGCGCGTGTCCTGGACGACCACGGCATAGCCGTGCGCGGCCCAGGAGGGCCCGAGCGCGTACGGGTCGAACTCCTTGCCGTAGGGACTGCGGATCAGAATGGTCGGCAGCTTCGCGGTGGTGGCGCCGCTGTCCGGCGGGGAGGGGGGGCGATAGACATCGGTAGCCAGCCGGACGCCGTCGCGCATGGGCACCATCACGTCGCGCGTCACCACGACGTCCGCGCCGCCCGCGTGCGCGGCGGCGTCCTGCGCGAGCACGCGAGCCCCCACCCCCGTCCCCAGAAAGACGGCGGCGAACAGCGGGGCGGCGCGGCGACGCATTGTCACCAGCCGCGGGTCAGTCGGACTGCTCGGCCAGGCACTCATCGATCAAGCGCAGCGCCGTGTCCACGTCGTAGTCGTCCACGACGAGCGGCGGCGCGAGCCGCAGCGCGCTCTTCCCCGCGCCCATGAGCAACAGGCCTTTCCGGAACGCCCGCTCCACCAGCGCGTGCGGGACGTCGGGTGCGGGCTCCCGCGTCGCGCGGTCCTTGACGAACTCGACCCCGATCATCAGGCCGCGCCCACGCACATCGCCGATCGATGCGTACTTCTCCTGCAACTGCTTCGCGCCGTTGAGCAGCCGCTCGCCCAGGCGCGGCACATGGGGCAGCAGCTCGCGCTCCACGACGTCGAGGGTCGCCAGCGCCGCCGCGCAGCACACGGGGTTCCCCCCGAACGTGCTGCCGTGCGCCCCCGGCTGCCACTTCATGATCGATTCCCTGGCGATGATCGCCCCGATCGGCATGCCGCTGCCGAGCCCCTTGGCCGCGAGCAGCACGTCGGGCTCGATCCCCTCGTGCTCGCACGCCCACATCTTGCCGGTCCGCCCCACACCGCATTGCACCTCGTCGCACACGAGCAGGATGCCGTGGCGGTCGCACAGGTCCCGCAGGGCCTGCAGGTAGCCGGGCGGCGGCACCACGTAGCCGCCCTCACCTTGGATCGGCTCCACGAACACCGCCGCTACGCTCTTCGGGTCCAGCCGCTTGGCGAACAGGTCGTCCTCGATGGACGACACGCACCGCATGGTGCACGCGGGCTCCCCCCGGCAGAAGTCGCAGCGGTAGCGATACCCGTATGGGACGTGGTAGACCTCGGGGAGGAATGGCGCAAAGCCGGCGCGCTGCACGGCCTTGCTCGCCGTGAGGCTCAACCCGCCGTAGGTCCGGCCGTGGAACGCCCCCGTGAACGCGACAATGGCGGGGCGTCCCGTCGAGTGCCGCGCGAGTTTAATCGCACCCTCGACCGCTTCGGTCCCAGAGTTGCTCAGGAATACGCGCTTCTTGCTCGCGCCCGGCGCGAGCCGGGCGAGCCGCTCGCACAGCGCGGCGAAGCCCTCGAAGTAGAAATCGCTGCCGCAGATGTGCAGGAACCGTCCCGCCGCCTCCCGAATCGCCTGGAGCACCTGGGGATGGCCGTAGCCCGTGGACGCGACTGCAATCCCGGCCATGAAGTCGAGATACCGATTCCCGTCCACGTCCTCGACCATGGCGCGCTCCCCGCGCGCGATCGCGAGCGGGTATTCCTTGGGATAGGACGTGGACGACCAGCGATTCTGCCGCTCGACGATCGCCTTGGCTTTCGGGCCGGGCGGCGGCACAACGATCCGGGGGTAATCCCGCTTCATCGCGACTCCTCGATCACGGTCCGGCTCTGCTCCCGCAGGAACTGCGCGACATAGTACGGCCCGCACCCACCCTTGCCCGTCGAGCCCGATCCCTTCCAGCCGGTGAACGGCTGCGCCCCGGGCCATGCGCCCGTGGTGGCGCCGGTACGCTTGTTCACGTAGCACACGCCGGCCTCGATCTCGTCGAAGAAGCGCTCGATCTCCTCGGCCTTCTTCGAGAAGATGCCCGCCGTGAGGCCATAGTCCGCTTTGTTGGCCTCCGCGATCGCCTGATCGAGCCCCGCCACTTCGCCGACCGCCAGAATGGGTACAAACAGCTCCTCCACGAAGAGCGTGGACGAGAGCGGCAGCCGGGCGATCGTGGGCGCGACGAAGTGGCCGCGGTCGAACCGCCCGCCCTGCAAGCGCTCCCCGCCCTCGAGGACCGTCCCCTCCTGCCGCGCCTGCGCCACCGCGCGCGCGAAGCGCTCGACGGCGGCCGCGTTGATCACCGGGCCGAAATACACGTCCCGCTCCGTCGGGTCCCCGACCTTCAAGGCCTTCGTCTGGTCGATCACCTTCTCGACAAAAGCTCTCGCGACCCGCTGATGCACGTACACACGCGACGTGGCGCTGCACTTCTGGTTCTGCAGCCCGAAGGCGGAGCGCGTCACACCTTCGGCCGCGGCATCCAGGTCCGCCGAGTCCAGCACGATCGCGGCGTTCTTCCCGCCCATCTCGAGCAGGCACGGCTTGATCCATTGACGCGACAGGCCCTGGTAAATGTGCATCCCCACGGCCTTCGAGCCGGTGAATACGACGCCGTCCACGCCGGGGTGCCGCCACAGCGCTTCGCCCGTGACCTCCCCCGTGCCCGGGAGATAGTTGAACACGCCGGGTGGGACGCCCGCGTCGCGGTACACCTCGTACAGCTTGAGACCGGTCCACGGTGTCTCCTCGGCCGGCTTGTAGACGACGGCGTTGCCCGTCACAAGCGCCGCCGCGGACATGCCCGTGGACAAGGCGAGCGGAAAGTTGAAGGGCGCGATGCAGGCGAACACGCCGTAGGGACGCAACACGTCGGTGTTCCGCTCGACGGGGGTCACCTTCGCCATCTGGCGCACGAAGCCGTTCGCGTCCGCCAGCTCCTGGCAATAGTAGTCGATCAAGTCGGCGGACTCCTCGGCGTCCCCCATCGACTCCAGCCTGCTCTTGCCGACCTCTAGGGCCATGATCGCGGCGAGCTCGAACTTGCGCTCGCGGATCAGGCTCGCCGCCGTGCGCAAGGTCGCGACCCGCTCGCGCCACGGCCGGTGCGCCCAGTCACGCTGCACCGCCTTCGCGGCGGCGACGGCGCGCGCCACCTGCTCGGGGGTCGCCGTGGCGAACCGCCCGAGCATCATGCTGGTGTCGATCGGCGAGGCGTCGACGATCGGGGGGCCGCCCGATGGCACCGCGTCTCGCCCGATGTACAGCGGGTAGTCCTGGCCGAGCTGCGCCCGGACGCGCGCCAACGCCTCGTCGAACTGGCGGTGGAACAGCTCCCAGTCGACGTTAGCCGACGTGTAGGTGACTTTAGACGGCTGGGGTGCGGTGGCTGTCATGGACGCTCCTCACCGTCTTTTCCATCGCGGCCGTGAACCGTTCTACCAGCTCGCCGATCTCGCGCTCCGTGATGATGAAAGGCGGCGCGATCATCACGAGGTCGCCGTTGGTCCCGTCCGCGTGGCCCACATTGGGCCACACGACGAGCCCCTCGCCTTGCGCCGCTTCGGTGAACGCTTCCGCAAACTTCGCCGCCCGCGGGAGCGGCGCGCGTGTCACCTTGTCTTCCACGAATTCGACGCCGGCGAGGAGCCCGCGCCCGCGCACGTCGCCCACATACGGCAGACGCCCGAGCGGTGCGAGCCGCCGCTGCAGCTCCTTCCCCATCTCGGCGCAGCGCTCGACGAGCCGGTGCGCCTTCAAGTAGCGTACCGCCGCGAGCCCCGCGGCGCACGCCACCGGGTGGTGCGAGTACGTTTGCGCGTGCATGAAGCTCCCGGAGCCGTTCGCGATCGCGTCGACGATCCGCTCCGGCGCCGCGACGGCGGACAGCGCCACATACCCGCCGGAGATCCCCTTCCCCATCACCAGGATGTCCGGCACCGCCCCGTACTGTTCCATGGCCCACCACGTGCCCGTGCGGCCGGCGCCGACGAGGATCTCGTCCGCCACGAACAGCACCTGGTGGCGATCGCAGATCTCGCGCATCCGTGTGAAGTAGTCCGGCCGCGGCGTGGACGCTCCCGTCGACGAGCCGCCCACCGGCTCCGCGATGAACGCCGCCACGTGCTCCCCGCCGACTCGTGCGAGCGCATCCTCGAGGACGTCGCCCCTGCAGATCGGGCAGCCGGCGTCGAGACCCCGGCACGGACAGCGGTAGGGATACGGCGCCGGGATCCGATGGACGTCCACCAGCCACTCACGGTAGAACGCCCGGTAGTGCTCCCGCGCCGATGCCGACAGGGCGAGCAGCGTGTTGCCGTGATAGGCGGGGGCGAGCGCGATGATCGTGTGCTTCCGGGGGAGCCCGCGCTCCACCCAGTACTGCCGCGCGAGCTTCAGCGCCGCTTCCACGGCTTCCGACCCGGAAGAGAGGAAGTACAACTTGTCGAGGTCGCCGGGGAGCGTGCTCGCGAGCTCCGCCGCCAGCGCCTCGATCGGCTCGTGCGTGAAGGCCGTCCCCGAGAGATAGCCGACTTGCCGCGCCTGTTGCGCCAGTGCGTCAGCGATAGCGGGATTCGAATGCCCCAGGTTCGCGACGAACGCGCCGCCCACGGCATCCAGGTACCGCTTGCCGCGCTCGTCTACGAGCCAGCAGCCTTCGCCGCGCACGACGCGGGGGTATTCGTACCCGAGCTTGCGGTAGAACACGTGGCTGTCGGGATATCTGTCCGCCGTCACGCTTTCATCCTCACCGGTCTTCGGCGAAAGCTATGGTGCCCGACGCGACTCGGCGAGGCGCGTGAGGCAACGCCTGCGCCTCTCCAGCTCGCAACCGTGTTGATACCGCCGTACCTTTGTCGACCTACTTCACCAGTGGGGCGCCTGTATGCCAAGGCTGTCGTGTCTGGTTCTCACCGCTGCCCTCCTCGTCCCGCGCCCGGCGCTCGCCCAGTCCGAACTCGTCGCGCTGAGCGACAACCTCGTGACCGACGGGCTCCCGCCGGTGCCCGCGGCCATCGCCGCGGCGGCGCGTCCCTACAGCGAGTTCCGCGCAGCCGGGTTCTGGGACTGGCATCCGACGCGACGCGAGATGATCATCGGGACGCGGTTCGGCGACGCGCCCCAGCTGCACCGCGTGCGCTCACCCGGCGGCGACCGCGCTCAGCTCACCTTCTTCCCCGATCCCGTGTCCGGCGCGTCGTATCAGCCGACCGACGGCCGCTACATCGTGTTCACCAAAGACGTCGGAGGCGCCGAGTTCTTCCAGAAGTATCGCTACGACGTCGCGACCGGAGGAATCACCCTGCTCACCGACGGAAAGTCCCGCAACGTGGGGGGCGCATGGTCGCACAAGGGCGACCGCTACGCCTACATGTCCACGCGTCGCAACGGGCGGGACTTGGACCTGTGGGTGGTGGACCCGAGCAACCCCCCCACTGATCGGATGGTGCTCCAGCTCCAGGGCGGCGGGTACGGGCCCCTCGATTGGTCGCCCGACGACCGGACGATCCTCCTCGCCCAGGGCGTGTCCGTCAACGAGAGCTATCTGTGGCTCGTGGACGCCGCGAGTGGCGAGAAGACCCTCCTCGCGCCGCAGCCGGGAAGTGAAACGGTGGCGTACGGCGATGCGAAATTCAGCCGCGACGGGAAGGGAATCTATCTCTCGACCGACCAGGGCTCCGAGTTCCAGCGCCTCGCGTATCTCGACCTCGCGACCAAGGGCTACCGGTTCCTGACGACCGCGATCCCGTGGGATGTGGACGAGTTCGATCTCTCGCGGGACGGCCGGTGGATCGCGTGCGTCACGAACGAGGACGGCGTCGGCGCCCTGCACGTGATCAACGCCGCGACGGGCGCCGAGCGCCGCATTCCCAGGCTCCCCGCCGGCCTGATCTCGGACGTCCGCTGGCGGAAGAGCGGCGCCGAGCTGGGCTTCACACACACCTCGGCGCGCGCCCCCGCCGACGCCTACTCGCTGGAGCTGGCGAGCGGCACGGTGACTCGCTGGACGGAGAGCGAGACGGCCGGGCTCAACACGGGGGACTTCGCCGAGGCCGAGCTCGTCCACTGGCCGAGCTTCGACGGGCGCGCCATCTCGGGCTTCCTCTATAAGCCGCCGGCGCGCTTCGCCGGCCGGCGCCCGGTGATCATCAACATCCACGGGGGCCCGGAGGGTCAGTCCCGGCCGGGTTTCCTGGGCCGCAACAACTATTACGTCAATGAGCTCGGGACCGCGATCATCTTTCCCAACATCCGCGGGTCGACCGGCTACGGCAAGACGTTCACGAAGCTCGACAACGGCGTGCTGCGCGACGGGGCGTACAAGGATATCGGCGCCCTGCTCGAGTGGATCCGCACGCGACCCGATCTCGATGCCGATCATGTGCTGGTGACGGGCGGCAGCTACGGGGGTCACATGACGCTCGTGACCGCCACCCAGTATGACGGCCCGATCTGCTGCTCCGTGGACGTTGTCGGCATCTCGAACCTCGCGACCTTCCTCCAGCACACCTCCGGCTACCGCCAGGACCTGCGCCGGGTGGAGTACGGCGACGAGCGCGACTCGACGCTGCGCGCCTGGATGGAGCGGACCGCCCCCTTGAACAACGTGGACAAGGTCACGAAGCCGCTTTTCATCGTTCAGGGCATGAACGATCCTCGGGTGCCGCGCACCGAGGCCGAGCAGATGGTGGCGGCCTTGAAGCGCCGCGGCGTGCCCGTGTGGTATCTGATGGCCAAGGACGAGGGCCACGGCTTCCGCAAGAAGGGCAACCAGGACTTCCAGTTCTACGCGACCATTCTCTTCGCCGAGCGCTACTTGCTCGGCCAGGGAGGATCCGCGACCCCGTGACGGTGGATGGCTGGTGGGAGCGGCTGGCACCGCTCCCCGGGGGCAAGCGGCTGTTCAGCTGGCTCTTGTGGTGGCTGGTCCCCTACACCGGCTCGGTACGGCCCCATGTGTTGGAGCTCCGCCCGGGGTACGCCAAGGTCCGCATGGCCGACCGCCGCGCGGTGCGTAACCACCTCAACTCCATTCATGCCGTCGCGCTCGCGAATCTCGCCGAGGTGACGAGTGGCCTCGCGGTGACGACCGGCTTGCCGGCGGCTGCGCGCGGCATCCCCACTACGCTCTCCATCGCCTACCTGAAAAAGGCCCGCGGCACGCTGACGGCGGAAGCGCGCTGCGACATCCCCGATTGGAGCCGCGAGGCGGAACACGACTTCGAGTCCGTGATCTCGGACGCCGCTGGTCAGGTGGTCGCTCGTGCGACGGTTCGCTGGCGTATCGGGCCCTCCGCGGCGCCCGCGCGGTGACAGGGGGAGCTCTCGACACCGCGCTCACCCGCGACGCGCGTGTCGCGGTGCCGCTCATCGGCGGCGCCATGTTCCCCTGCTCGAACCCGGAGCTCGTCGCCGCCGTGTCCGAGGCGGGCGGCATCGGGATCGCCCAGCCTTTGTCGATGGTGTACGTGCACGGACATGAGCTGCGGGAGGGACTCCGGCTCATCCGCCGGCTGACCGCGAAGCCGATCGGCATGAACGTCCTGATCGAGCAGTCCTCCCGGCTGTACCTCGACCGCATGAAGCGCTGGGTGGACGTGGCGATCGAAGAGGGGGTGCGGTTCTTCATCACGTCGCTCGGCAAGCCGCGCTGGGTAGTGGATCGCGTCGCTCAGGTCGGCGGCCTGGTGTACCACGATGTGACCGAGCGGAAGTGGGCGCTGAAGGGGCTCGACTCTGGGGTGCGCGGTCTGATCGCCGTGAACCGGCGCGCGGGCGGGCATGCGGGACCGCACAGCGCCGAGCAGCTGGTGGATGAGCTGAGTGATCTGGGCGTGCCCCTCGTGTGCGCCGGCGGGATCGGCGACGCCGCCGGGTTCGTCGCGGCACTCCACCAAGGCTACGCGGGCGTGCAGCTCGGCACCCGTTTCATCGCCACCACCGAATGTACGGCGCACCCCGACTACAAGCGCGCGATCGCCGAGGCCGGCGAGGACGACATCGTGCTCACCGAGCGCGTCACCGGCGTGCCACTCGCCGTGATCCGCACGCCCTACGTGGAGCGCGTGGGCACGAAAGCCGGCCCCATCGCCCGCTGGTTGTTGCGGCACCGCCGGACCAAGCACTTCATGCGCACCCTGTACGCGCTCAATTCGGCGTGGCGACTGAAGCGCGGCCACTTCGCCGGACCCTCATCGCGGGACTACTGGCAGGCGGGGAAGAGCGTGAGCGGCATTACGAGCATCGAGCCGGCGGGGGAGATCGTGCAGCGGTTCGCCGCGGCAGCGCGGGCCGCGTCCCCAGTCCCGGGCTAGGCCTGCTCCCGATCCACGACGTACACGTTGCGCTGCGCCGTCGGCACGATGACCAAGTCGAGAATGTTCACGTGTTCCGGCAGGTTCACCACGTAAGCGATCGCGTCCGCGACGTCGTCCGCGGTGAGCGGCTTGAACCCCTGGTACACCGTCGCGGCGCGCTCCCGGTCGCCGTGGAAGCGGACTTCGGAGAACTCCGTCTCGACGAACCCCGGGTCCACCGCCGACACCCGGATCGGCGTGCCCGCGACGTCGAGATTCATGCCCTCCGTGAGGGCCCGCACGCCGAACTTGGTCGCGTTGTACACGTTCCCCATCGGGTAGGTCTGATGCCCGGCGGTCGAGCCGATGTTCACGACGTGGCCGCCGCGCCGGGCGACCATGAGGGGCATGATCGCCCGGGTCACGTAGAGCAGCCCTTTCAGGTTGGTGTCGATCATGCGATCCCAGTCGTCGGGATCGCCTTCGTGAATCTTCGCCAGGCCGCTCGCGAGCCCCGCGTTGTTGATGAGGACGTCCGGCACGCGACCGGCACGCGCCAGGGCCTCCGCGGCCCGGTTGACCGCGGTCCGGTCCCGTACGTCGACCACCGCGAGCGACAGTGACACCCGGTGCTCCGTGCCGAGCTCGGCCGCCAGACGCTCCAAGCGGTCGGCCCGCCGCGCCCAGAGTACCAGGTCCGCCCCTTCGGCCGCGAACCGCCGGGCACACGCCTCACCGATCCCCGAGCTCGCCCCGGTGACGAGCATCAGCTTCCCTTTGATCCTGTTCGTGGGTTCCGTCATCGCATGTTTCCGGTGTGCCCGAGAGAGAATCGCCCCGGCTGCGGCCAGACACAGAGTCCGTGCGGCTCCCGCCCCACCTTTATGCGATGGGTCAGCTGCCCCGTCCCCGTGTCGAAAACGTAGACTTCTTCGTCGTAGCGACCCGACACCCAGAGCTCTTTCCCGTCGGCGCTCACGTTCCCCATGTCGGGACTGCCGCCGCCGGGAACCGGCCACGTCGCCACGACGCGTCGCGTCCGCGGGTCGAGCACGCTGACGGACCCGGGCCCGCGCCGTCCGCCGGCGGTCATGTTCCAGCCGCGGTTCGTGACGTACATGAAGCGCCCGTCGCGGCTCGGATAGATCCCGTGCGTCCCCTTTCCGGTCGCGATGAACCCGAGGCGGCGGAATCCCACGGGGTCCACCAGGTACACACCGTTCGCCTTCATGTCGGCGACGTAGAACACCCGGCCGTCCGGCGACGAGCGGATGTCCTGCGGCATGCCCGCGCTGTCCAGTCCCCCGGGGTCGAGGGTGAGATAGCCGATGACGGTGCGGGTCTCGAGATCGATCTTCACGAGCTGCCCCGAGAACTCACAGGTCGCGACCGCGAACCGCCCGTCCCCTGTGAATTCCATGTGGTCCACACCCTTGCACCCCAGCGCGACTGATTGCACGAGCGCCATCGTCGTCGCGTCCCGGAAATCGAGCCGCCGCCGCCGCTCCGCCACGACGATCGCGAACCGGCCGTCCGGCGTGAAATACAGATTGTAGGGATCCGCGACGGGTAGGCTCGTTCCCTCGCGACCGGTCGCCGGATCGATAGGTGTCAGGCTGTTCCCGCGGTTGTTCGCGACCCACAGCGTCGTCAGGTCGTGAGAGGGGACGACGTGCTGCGGCAGGGCGCCCGTGGCAAAGGTGCGGACCACACGATAGCGGCGCGGGTCGATGACGGTCACCGTGCCATCGTGGGAATTGGGGACGTACACGAGCGGCCGGGCCCGCGCCGCGGCGCCCGAGAGCGCGTTCGCCCCGGCCGCGCCGTAGAGATTGACCGTGTCGGGCGGGGACACCGTATCCGGCGCCGCGACGCCGGCGGCGGCCGGCTTGCGCGCACCCCCCCTCCGACACGCTGCCGCAACCGCCACGGCGTAGACGATGGTTCGCGCTCGGTTTGGCTTCACGGCGGCGAAAGATACATCAGTCGCGTCGCCACGCGATCAGGATCTTGCCGACGTTGCGGTTCTCGCGCATCCGCTGAAACGCTTCGGCCGCCCGCGCGACCGGACACACCGTATCCACGACGACCCGCAGCGCGCCGCCGGTGAACCCCGGTAGGATCTCGTCCTTGAACCGGGTCACGATCGCTGCCTTCTCGGCGCGGCTCCGAGCCCGGAGCGTCGAGCCCACGATGCGGGCACGCTTCCTCATCAGCAGCGCGAGGTCGAGGCCCGCCTCGGAGCCCGACATGGTGGCGAGAATTACGATCCGCCCGCCGGTCTTCAGGACGCGCAGGTCGCCGGCGAAGCTCGACGTCCCCACTGGGTCGAGCACCACGTCCACCGCATCGCGGCCCCAGCGCCCCTCGATCTCCGCCGCGAAATCCTGTCGGGCGGTGTCGATGGCGAGATCCACGCCCACCGCCTCGAGGGCCTTGCGCTTGTCGGCGCTGCGCGTCGTCGCCGCGACCCGCGCGCCGGAGAGCTTCGCGACCTGGATGGCCGCGAGCCCCACGCCGGACGCGCCTGCGTGCACCAGCACCGTCGCGTCCCGCTCGAGGCCGCCTTCGACGATCAGATTCACGAACGCCGTGAGGAATGCCTCCGGGATGCCCGCCGCGGCGACCAGGTCGACGTCGGCCGGCGCCGGGAAAACCTGCCCCACCGGCGCGGCGACGTATTCGGCATGCCCGCCCCCCGCGAGCAGGGCGCACACCGGCGCTCCCGTCTCGTCGAGCGTGCCCGAGACCTCGAGCCCCAGAACCTCGGACTCGCCGCGCGGTGGCGGGTAGCGTCCGGCGATCTGGAGGAGGTCCGCGCGGTTCACCCCGGACGCCGTGACCCGGATGAGTACTTCGCCCCGGGCGGGCGTTGGCGGGGCCGTTTCGGGAAGCGACGCCACGTAGCGGCCCTGGTCCTCGACCACCCGGAGGTAGCGCATCGACGCAATCTAGTGCCGGACTGGCCGCGCCACGGCGCGCGGTGCACAATTGGTCACACTTCACCCCGAGGCGTTCGTGCCGCCGTGTCACCGGTTCGTCTTCTCGCTGTGGTGTGTCGTCGCGCCGCTCGCGGCCCAGGAGACATCCGACCCGACCGAGGCGTTCACGAAGGTCGATACGATGATCCCGATGCGCGACGGTGTCCGGCTCCACACCAGTATCTTCGTGCCGAAGGCCGACCACGGCCCCCTGCCGTTCATGCTGCAACGCACGCCATACGGGATCGACGAGACGCCGCGCCGGGCGCTCGCAGGCTACATGAAGGCCCTGGCGGACGAGGGCTACATCTTCGTGTTCCAGGACATCCGGGGCCGCTTCAAGTCGGAGGGGAGGTTCGTGATGCAACGCCCGCCGCGAAGCCCCTCCGATCCCCGCGCGATCGACGAGAGCACCGACGCGTACGACACGATCGACTGGCTCCTCAAGAACGTTGCCCGCCACAACGGCCGCGCGGGGATGCTCGGGATCTCCTACGATGGCTGGCTCACGGCGATGGCCCTGCTCGACCCCCATCCCGCCCTCCGGGCGGTGTCGCCTCAGGCGTCTCCTGCCGACATGTTCCTGGGTGACGATTTCCACCACAACGGCGCCTTCCGCCTCAGCTACGGCTTCGAATACGCGGTCCTCACCGAGGCCTCCGACACCAACGCGCAATTCAACTTCGACCGTTACGACACGTTCGACTGGTACCTGGCCCTGGGCGCGCTATCAAACGCGAACGCGCGCTATCTGCACGGATCGCTGCCGAGCTGGAACGATTTCGTCGCGCACCCGAACTACGACGCGTTCTGGCAGCGTCAGGCGATCGGGCCGTACCTGAGCCGGGTCGCCGTGCCGACGCTGAACGTCGGCGGCTGGTGGGATCAGGAAGACTTCTACGGGCCGTTGAAGATCTACGAGCTGTTGGAGCGGCACGACTCGCTCAACCGCAACTTCCTCGTGGTCGGCCCGTGGAACCACGGCGGGTGGGCGCGCGGGCCGGGCAACCAGCTCGGCAACATCCGCTTCGGCGTGAATACGGGCGAGTATTTCCGCGACAGCGTGCAGGCGGCCTTTTTCGCGCACTACCTCAAGGACAAGCCCCTGGACCTGCCGGAAGCCCTCACCTTCGAAGCGGGAGCCAACCGCTGGGTGCGGAGCGACGCCTGGCCGCCTCGCGCCAGCCGCGCGCGCGACCTCTATTTCGGCCCGGCCGGCCGGCTGTCCTTCGAGCGCCCCCCCCTCGAGCGTGCGCCCTCCGCGTTCGACAGCTACGTCTCGGACCCGGCGCATCCGGTGCCGTACCGGAACCGCCCCATCGAGCCGACCTACTACCCGAAGGGATCGGGTTGGTACACATGGCTGCTCCAGGACCAACGGTTCGTGCAGAGCCGACCGGACGTGCTGAGCTGGGAAACGGAGCCGCTCGGAGAAGACGTCGTGGTGCGGGGCGACATCGTCGCGCATCTGTTCGCGGCCACCACGGGTAGCGACGCCGACTGGATCGTGAAGCTCATCGACGTCTACCCGGACGACCATCCCACGGATCCGAAGCTCGGCGGCTACCAGCTCATGGTAGCGAACGACGTGTTCCGCGGCCGATTCCGCAACGGCTTCGAGCGCCCCGAGCCGATCGTACCGAACGCGGTGGTGGAGTACGTCGTGGACCTCCACACCCAGGACTACCGGTTCCTCCGGGGCCATCGGATGATGGTCCAGGTGCAGAGCACGTGGTTCCCGATCATCGATCGGAACCCGCAGACCTACGTCCCGAACATCTTCCTGGCCAAGGACTCGGATTATCGGAAGGCGACGCACCGCATCTACCGGTCCGCTCGCTACCCGTCGCGCGTCACGCTGGCCGTCGCCGCGCCGTGATCAAGCGTTGCTGGGCGGGCGGCGACGACCCGCTGATGCTCGCCTATCACGACGAGGAGTGGGGCGTGCCGCTTCGGGGCGATCCGGACCTGTTCGCGAAGCTCGTGCTCGACGGCTTCCAGGCCGGGCTCTCCTGGCGCGTCATCCTGCACAAGCGCGCCCGCTTCCTCGAGGCGTTCGACGGGTTCGACCCGGAGCGCATGGCCCGCTACGATCGCAAGAAGATCGCACAGCTCCTGAAGGATCCGGGGATCGTCCGCAATCGCCAGAAGGTGAATGCCGCGATCGGCAACGCCCGGGCGTTCCTCGCGTTCCAGGAGAACGGCGCCTCGTTCGGCGACTTTCTCTGGGGCTTCGTGGGTGGGACACCCAAGCAATACCGCCGGCGCACGCTGCGCGATCTTCCCGCTCGCTCCCGGGAATCGGACGCGATGAGCGCCGCTCTCGCGGAGCGGGGCTTCCGGTTCGTCGGGCCGACCATCTGTTACGCGTTCATGCAGGCGGTCGGGATGGTGAACGACCACCTCGTGACCTGTTTCCGGCACGCCGAGCTCGGCGGCCGAGCCTAGCACCGTTCCCCCTCTCCCGCAGGGAGCGGGGGTCAGGGGGTGAGGACCGCAGTCGCCAGGAAGCGCGGAGGCCGTCGTGCCTTCGTCGCCTGCTCGTACGCGAACGCCAGCTTGATCAGCAGCGCCTCGGTCCACGGCCGCCCGACGAAGGAGAGCCCAACCGGCAGCCCACGCACGTGCCCCATCGGCACGGTGACGTGGGGGTAGCCCGCGACCGCGGCGGGGCTCGAAAAGCTGCCGCCGCCGCCCGGATCGCCGTTCACGAGGTCGATCAGCGACGCCGGTCCGCCCGTGGGCGCGATCAGCGCGTCGAGCTGGTGCTCGGCCATCACCGTGTCGATCCCCTGGGTGCGCGCGAGCAGATGATTCTTGTCGAGCGCGCGCAGGTAGTCCTGGTCGGTGAGCGGTCCCTTGGCCTGCGCCTGGACGAAGATCTCCTGCCCGAAGTAGGGCATCTCCTTCTCCTTCGTGCGCTCGTTGAACGCGATCAAGTCCGCCAGCGTCGTCGCGCCCGCTGCGGGAGCCCACTCGCCGAGGTATTTGTTCAGGTCCGCCTTGAACTCGTACAGGAGCACCGCGAACTCGGATTCGTCGAACTGGCCCGCGGTGGCGATGTCCGCAGGGTCGACGATCACCGCGCCGAGGCGCTTGAGCGCGTCGATCGCGCCCTCCATGAGGGCGTCGGTGGCCGCGCTGTAGCCCATGAACCGGGAGCGACACACCCCCAGGCGCGCTCCCTTCAAGCCCGCCGGGTCGAGGACGCTCGTGTACTCGGTCCGTGACCGCCCGGCGCTCGCGGCGGTCGCCTCGTCGCGCGCATCGACCCCCGTGAGCGCGCCCAACAGCGTGGCCGCGTCCGCCACGGTGCGCGCCATCGGGCCGGCGGTGTCCTGACTGTGGGCGATCGGGATGACCCCGGTCCGGCTCACGAGACCGAGCGTCGGCTTGATTCCCACGATGCCGCAGCAGGTGGACGGCGAGACGATCGAGCCGTCGGTCTCGGTGCCGATCGCCACCGCACAGAGATTGGCGGAGACGGCCACCCCCGAGCCGGAGCTCGACCCCGACGGCGTGCGATCGAGGGCATAGGGGTTGCGGCACTGACCGCCCCGCCCGCTCCAACCGCTCGACGAATGGGTCGAGCGGAAGTTGGCCCACTCGGAGAGGTTCGCTTTGCCCAGCAGGACGGCGCCCGTGGCCCGCAGCCGCTCGACCAGGAAGGCGTCCCGCGGGGGTGCCACCCCCGCGAGCGCGAGCGAGCCGGCCGTGCTCTGCATCCGATCCCGCGTCGCGACATTGTCCTTCACGAGCACCGGGATGCCGTGCAGCGGCCCGCGCGGGCCTTTGGCCTTGCGCTCGGCATCGAGCGCGGCGGCCTGCGCGAGCGCGTCGGGGTTGGCTTCGAGCACCGCCCGGAGCGCCGGTCCCTTCCGGTCCAGCTCCTCGATCCGCTGGAGGTAGGCCGTCACGAGCGAGCGGGCGGTGTACTTCCCCGACTCGAGCCCCGCCTGCAGCCCGGCGATGGTGGCCTCCTCGAGCTCGAACGGCGCGGCGACCCGCGCGGTGGGTCGACGGACCCCGCGCGCAAGCGCGGGGAGCACGGGACCCACTGCTGCGACTGACCCGCTCACTGTGGCGTGCTCGAGAAACGCGCGGCGGTCCATCGTCCAATCGCTCATGGCGGTCTCCTCGTGGAATGACAGGCGCCGGGAACGGGGCTAAACTTGCTGCCACTCGGACGTGACAGCCAGCGATGCCGCAGCCGGTCGGAGGACAGTCGGACGTGGGGAAGCTCCGCCGGGTCGCCGTGAAGCACGCGCGTGACGCGTTCGGCGACGCGGCCGCGGTCGATCGCCAGTGGCGCGACCTGCGCTACCTCGCCCGCCCGGACGTCACGGCCGCGACGCCCGAGTACGAGCGCTTCCTCGCGCTGCTCGAGGCCGCAGGCGTCGAAACGTTGGGCCTCCCGCCCGACGAGACAGTTGGTCTCGACTCGCTCTACGCGCGGGATGCGTCCATCGTATGCGATCGGGGCGTCATCCTTTGCAACATGGGCAAGCCGCAGCGGCGCACCGAGCCCGCCGCCCAGGAGGCCGCCTTCCGCGCCGCCGGGATCCCGATCCGGGGCCGCATCACCGGCGACGCCACCGTGGAGGGCGGCGACGTCTGCTGGATCGACGAGCGCACGCTGGCCGTGGGTCGGGGCTACCGGACCAACGAGGCGGGGATCCGCCAGTTGCGTGACCTCGTCCGAGACTGTGTGGACGAGGTCGTCGTGGTGCCCCTGCCCCACTGGCATGGCCCGGAAGACGTCTTCCACCTCATGTCGATCGTGAGCCCGATCGACCGCAACCTGTTCCTCGTGTACGCGCCCCTCATGCCGGTGCCGTTTCGCGAGGCGCTGACCTCCCGCGGCATCGAGCTCGTCGAGGTGCCGGATCCCGAGTTCGCAACGCTGGGGTGCAACGTGCTGGCGGTCGCGCCGCGCGAGGTGCTGATGGTCGCCGGCAACCCGGAGACGCGCGCCCGGCTCGAGCGCGCCGGCGTGACGGTGCGTGAGTTCGCGGGGCGGGAGATCTGTCTCAAGGGGGGCGGCGGGCCGACGTGCTTAACCCGACCGCTGACGCGGGACCGGGGGTAGCACCCCCCGGGCAGGCGCCTCGGTCTTTATATTGGAGCCGAACCCCGTCTCTCGGAGGGTGCCATGTCGAGAACCGTCCTGGCGGCCGCGGCCGCGGTGTTGATCGGTCTCGCCGCGTGCGGTGGCGGCAAGCATTCGGCCAAGCCTGCAGCGACGCGGTCCAAGACCAGCGCGACGCCCGCCACATCCACGCAGAAAAAGAAGACGACCGGCAAGGCCGACACTACCCGGCACAAGAATCCGCTGACCAACAACTAGCCGGCGGTCAGGCCGACAGCGCGCGCAACTCCGCCTCGACGCGCTCGCGCTCGACCGCTTCCCCGAGCGAGTCGAACAGTTCCCGGGCGCGCTCGAGGTAGGCCCGGGCTTCGTCCTGCTGGCCGAGCCGGCTGCGGAACAAGCCGTACGCGTGGTACACCTGCGCCTCCGTGGCCACCGAGTGCTCCACGGCTTTGGCGAGCTCGATCGCCTGCTCGAAGAAGACGAACCCCGTCTCGTCCCCCTGGGCGCCGCGCAGCCGGCCCATCAGCGTGTAGATCTGCGCCAGGCGGCGGATCACGTGGCCGCCGATAGCCACTTGTTCGGCGCGACGCAACTCCGCCTCGGCTTCGAGGAGCCGGCCCGCTTCGAGGTCCAGCTCCGCCAGGTTCAAGCGGATCGACAGCTCGAGGCGCGCATCCCGCGTCGCCCGTTGCGCCCAGGCCAACGCTTCTCGGTACGCGGCCGACGCCGCGGTGTGGCGCCCGAGCTGGGCGTCCAGCAGTCCCTGCTCGTTCAGCACGGACGCCATCTCGTCCGCGAGGCCGGCGACTTCGAAGCGCTCTCGTGCCCGCCGCAGGAACTCGCCCGCGGCGGCAAGGTCGCGTTGCTTCCGTGCCAGCACGCCAAGCTGGCGCTCCAACCGGCCGGCGCGGGGCGCGTCGCCCGCGGCCTCGGCGAGTCGGAGTCCCCGGCTATACCACGCCTGCGCACCGCCCCATTGTCCCAGCGCGAGCGCCACGTCTCCCAGCCCCTCGGACGCCGCGGTGGCCCCCGCCTGATCGAACTCCGACTCGGCGAGCGCGAACGAGCGCTGGAAATGACGCGCGCCCGCGGCATACTCGCCCATCGCGAGACACACGTAGCCCAACGCACGTAGCGCCTCCACCTCCGGGCGGCGGTCCTGGAGCGCTTCCGCGACGCGGAGCGCTACCTCGTACCAGGTCCGCGCCTGGGTGTGCCGGCCCACCTCCTCCTCGAGCCGGCCGGCGCGCAGCAGCGCCGCGACCACGCCGGGCGCGTCGGCGCGCTGCTGGCATTCGAGCGCCTCCACGTACGCCTTGAAGAGCACCTGCAGGTGCTCCATGACGCGGTGAAACGCCTGCGGCATCCGGCGTCGCAGCTCGTCCGGGTGGACGCCACGTTTCCCCAGGGTGAGGTAGGGGCCCGAGCTCGACCACACCGTGGCCTCATCCGGTCGCGCGATGGAGACGAGCAGCGCGCGCAGGGGCGCCAGCGCCTCGAGCTCGGGCATCAGCGCGAGCGCCTTCTCGACCCGAACGGGCGGAGGCCCGGTCACAACCCGTACTCCTTCATCTTGCGCGTCAGCGTGTTGCGATGGATCTCGAGGATCTCCGCGGCCGCACCGATCTGTCCGTTCGTATGAGCCAGCACGCGGGCTATGTGCCGCGCCTCCGCCTCCGCCAGGGTCAGGAGGCCGCCTTGGGGCCGGTCGGCGAGGGTGGTCTCCTCACCCCGCAGCTCCTCCGGCAGGTGCTCGGCCCGCAGCGTCTCGTCGGTCGCCACGATGACGGCCCGCTCGATCGCATTGCGTAGTTCGCGCACGTTGCCCACCCAGGCGTGGGCGCGCAGCAGCTCGAGCGCCCGGTCCGAAATCGCGCGAGTCTTCTTCCCGTAGCGCTCTGCGAACTGGTGGACGAAGTAGGCGGTGAGCAGGAGGAGATCGTCTCCCCGCTCCACCAAGGTGGGGAGCCGGATCGTGACGACAGCGAGCCGATAGTAGAGATCTTCGCGGAACCGTCCCTGCTTGATCGCCTCCTTGAGGTCGCGGTTGGTGGCCGCGATGAGACGCACGTCGATAGGGATCGTCTCGCCGCCCCCCACCCGCTCGATCTCGCGCTCCTGCACCGCGCGCAGGATCTTCGCTTGCAGCGCGAGGCTCATGTCCGCGATTTCGTCGAGGAACAGGGTGCCGCTTCCCGCCTGCTCGAAGCGACCGATCTTGCGCGTGACGGCGCCGGTGAACGCGCCCTTTTCGTGACCGAACAGCTCGCTCTCGAGCAGGTTCTCGGGGATCGCGGCACAATTGACCGCGACGAACGCGCCCGCCGCGTGCGGGCCGTTCATGTGGATGGCGCGGGCGACGACCTCCTTGCCTGTCCCCGACTCCCCCTGTACGAGCACCGTGGCGGAGCTCCCCGCGACTCGGGCCAGCAGCTTGTACACGTCGAGCATGGCGGGGCTCTGGCCGACCAACGCGTACGGGCCGACCGCGTGCGGCTCGACGAGCGGGAGCGGGACCGCGGTTTCGCTGGCCACGGAGCGGAGCCGCTCGAGCGCGCGCACCAGCTCGTCGCGCCGCAGCGGCAGGGAGAGGACATCGAGCACGCCCGACTTCTCGGCTCGCAGCACGAGACCCATCGACGGGGCCTGGGCGACGGCGATGAGTCGCGGGCTCCCCGTCGCCCCCCGCAGCGTGTCGACCCACCAGGACAGGTCGTCGTCCGGGTGCTCGCCCAGCACGGCCAGCACCACGTCCCAGCGCTGGCCGGCGAGCTGCCGCACCGCGCGCGGCAGATCCGGCGCGGTGTCGATCTCGAGCCGACCGTCGTCGGCCCATTGCCGCAGGTTTTGCAGCAGACCGCCGGCGCTCGCGCCCTCGCCAGCGACCACGAGAATCCGCAAGAGCGCCAACGCCCCCTTACCCGGCACGGCGGACGGGACCGAGGGCTCCATGCGAGTTGGTGGAATCATCCCCTCGTCCCGGCGCCGCCCAGATACCGGGCGACCAGCACGAGCGCATCATCCGTGCCTTTGCCGTGGCGAGCGAGGATCTGATCGGCGAGTTGTTGCGGCGCCGCCTCGTGCGACAAGCCTTCAGCGAAGCCCTCCCGGATGCCGTCGGTGGCGAAGATGAGCATATCGCCGGGAGCGATGCGAAGCACGGCCGGGTGGAGCCGCGGCAGCTCGGATCCGACGATGCCGCCGCGCGTCACCAGACTCGCCCGTGGGGAGCCCGGCCGCGTCGCGCCGTCGCCGTAGAGCAGCAGACCTTCCACGTTGCCGACGCCGAGCCACGTCATCGAGCGCTCGGGGCGGGCGAACACCGCCACGCTCATCACCGCCCCGCGCGTCCCTTTGAGGGCGCGGTGGCAGCGCTCGACCAGCGCTACCGGCGATTCGGTCGCGTGCCGCTCGAGCGCGGCGACCGCAGCCTGCGCCGCGGTCGCCGCCTCGGCACCGTGGCCGAGACCATCCACGACGGCCACGAGCACTCCGCTCCCGACCGGCTTGACGAGATGCAGGTCGCCTGACTCGGCTTGTCCGGGGAGCGCCAGCGTGGCCACGCCCCACTCGATCAACCGCGGCGTGCTCACGGGCGTCTCACGCATTCATGCGGCGCCATTTTTTCATCGTCACGGTGGTTCCTTTGCCGACGCTCGAGCTCACGTCGAAATCGTCCATCAGGCGCCGCGCCCCGGGGAGTCCCAGGCCCAGCCCCCCGGACGTCGAGTAGCCGTCCTCGAGCGCACGCGAGACGTCCCGGATCCCCGGGCCCTGATCCCGTGCGACGATCACCACGCCCTGGCGGTCGCCGTTCGTCACCACGCTGAGCGCGACTTCGCCCCGCTTGGCGTACATGAGGATGTTGCGCGCGATCTCGGAAATCGCGGCGGCGATGACCGTCTGGTCGCCGCTCGAGAACCCCGCCTCCGCCGCCAGGTCCCGCCCGCGTTGCCGGGCGGTGACGACGTCCACGTCGGCGGCGATCGCGATCAGGAGATCGTCAGCCACGGTCGATGCGTCCCGATCCCCGCTCGATGCGGAGCTGCGTCTGCCGGTCGAGGAACGCCAGACCCTCTTCGAGATCGAGCGCGGTCGAGACGCCTTTGAGCGTCAGGCCGAGCTGCACCATCGCGAAAGCGACTTCCGGCTGAATCCCGACGATCACGGTTTCCGCGCCGCGCAGCCGTGCCATGTGGGCGATGTCGCGCAGGGTCCGGACGGCGAACGAATCCATCACGTCGAGCGCCGTGACGTCGACGATCACGCCCCGGGCTCGGAACCGCCCGACGCGCTCGATCAGCGCCTCCCGCAGCTGGGACAGGTCGGCGTCCGTGAGCGCCGACTGGATGGACGCGATCAGGTAGTGGCCCTGCTTCAGGATTGGAACTTCCACACGCCCTCCGTCGACGGAGTGGGGGGTCGACTCACGCCTTCGGAGCCACGTCTTCCTGCGGGACGACCTTGTAGCCGAGCAGCCGTTCCGCCTCCTCGATGCCACCCTGGAGATCGCCCACGGTGGCCATCTCGCTCAGGTCCACGCCGATCGTCACCAACGTCTGGGCGATCTCGGGCGAGAGGCCCGTCACGATGACCGTCGCACCCAGCAGGCGCGACGCCTCGACCGTCTGCACGAGGTGGTTCGCCACGTTCGAGTCCATCGCGGCCACGCCGGTGATGTCGATGACCACCACCTTCGCGCGGTTGGTGCGGATCGCGCGCAGCAGCTGCTCGGTGAGCTGCCGCGCGCGCTGCGGGTCGATGACGCCGATGATCGGCAGAATCAGCAATCGCTCGCGCACCTGCAGCACCGGGGTGGACAGCTCCCGGATCGCCTCCTGCTGCTGCCGGATGATGCGCTCGCGCTCCTGCACGAACCCGACGGCCACCGTATTCGCGATACGGTTGGCCGCCGGCTCGTAGGCGTCGAGGATGCGGTTGAGCTTGTCGAAGTCTTCGTGGTATTTGGCGAACAGCGAGCGGGCGAGCACGTCACGCAGCAGCAGCACGATGCCGACCACTTCGTGCGTCTCGACGCCTCGCGGGATGATGCGCTCGGAGAGGTTGCGGGCGTACGCCTGCAGGGCCTCGAACGTTCCCGTCTCCAGCGCCTCGACGTAGTTGTCGTACACCGACGTCGCTTCGGCGAAGATCTCCTCCTCCGTCATCGCCGTGAGCAGCTGGGCCCGCGTGATGCGCCGCGCCCACTCCTCGCGCAGCTGCGTGCGGTTCTGTCGCAGGTGAGCCACCAGCTCGCGCAACAGCGCCGCGGTGGACTCGGATAGCGCCTGGGGATCGGGCGGCGGCGGCAGCGCGTCTTTGCTTTTCGTGGCCATGGCTGGCGGTCCTCGCCTGGATGGAATGTTGCTGCGGCGCAACAGCAAGGCTAGTGCCAGGATTTCGCGCTTACGAGCGCATCCTAACTATCTATGGCACAACCAGTTGATGTTCGTGATGAGAGCTGTGGTATGGCGTGAATGCAACAAGTTGCTGCGCCAGCCTGTGGTGGCTGGCACAAAAAGAGTGCGCGAAGGGAGAGCCCGATCCGTTCTCAGCGGATCGGGCCCATTGTCTCCGCGACCGCCAATCACATCGTGGCGTTGCTGGTCGCGGACCCCACGATGACTTCGCCCGTCGTCGTCAGCACGCCGGGGACACAGCCCAACACGGTACAGCCGCCGCCGGTCAGGCTCTGCAGATACACGTGAATCAGGTTCACGGTGAGACCGCTCGAGCGCACGCCGTCTCCCGTGGGGAGCTGCTCATTGAGCACGACGTACCCAACGCCGGGCAAGTCCATCCGGGTGTTCGGCGCAATCGCCCCGTCGCCCGACGTCACTTGAACGCCGTTCACCATCAAGTCGCCAAACGTCGACCCGAGGGCGTTGCTCGTCGCCTGCGCGCCGTCGCTTGTGCTGCTGACCGTGGCGGTGAGGCTACTCGCGGTAATCAACCCGTTCAAGAGGCTTACGTTGAACACCGTCGCCACGCTCTGCGCCGCAGCGGCGTCTCCAATCGCTCCCGACGTCGTGCCCGTGAGGGCGTCCGTCGTGAGCGTGCCCGGCACGCTCATGCCTTCGGCTGCGTCGTCGGCCATCGCGCCGTCGTCCGCGGTCACCGTGGGCAACACAGCCACTGCAGACTGCTGCGTGCCGAGCGGGCTCTGCACGAACGCGCCGTAGGCCTTACCACTCACCGACTGCGCCTCTGCGACCGGCGCGAGCGCTGCGGTGACGCCGATCAGCAGCCACAGCGCCCCCCAAAGCCGCGCGGGTCGAATCGTGGAAAGTGAGACTCTCATGGTCCTATCCTTTCAGAGCTGTCTTAATGAGTCGGGTGTGCCTGGATGTTGCCGCCAGTGAGATCCGTCAGCGGCAAGAAGCGTCCGTCACTCAGCGAGATGCCGTACTGGTCGGGCCCGCGCCCCGGGCTCGAGCCTGGCTCTCCGTTATCGCAGGCGGTCGCGTCAAACCGCTCGTTAAAGTTCCACGGTCCATTTCCATCTTTCACGCGGGCCGGGCCGGCGAAGCGGGCGCACTGGCCGGGCCGTCCCGTCTTGGGATTGATGCGGTCTGACTCAAAGGACTCAAACGCATCGATGCCGAGGCTATGCACGAGCGTGTGGGTGGGGTGGAACACGGTCTGGAGCTGGCCCTTGATGGTTCCACTGGTGCTGCTGCACCAGTCGCGTGCGTCCACGTTAAAGCCGAATGTCGCCTTTCCTGCATCCGGGTCGATCCGCCCGCCACCGGTGAACCTCGGACCGGCCTGACAGTTTTGCGGGCCCGGCGTGAACCAAAACGCCGGTTTGGGACTCGCCGGAGTCGCCGGCCGATCGCAGCCCCACGCGAGCAGCGCAGCGGCCGCGAGGCCCGGCACGAAACCAAGCGTGATCTGTCTACACATGCTGCCTCCTCGCAGGGTTCATAGCAGAACTACTGCACGAGGCGTGGACGCAAGACAGATGCCACTCGCCGGGCTTCGACAAGCTCTTGTGGTGTCGAGAGATACCTGCGCTGTTGCCGCCGTGCAGCGCGGCGCGCGCATCACGCGTGAGGCGTACTTCGTGGCGAGCGCACTAGAACGTGCGCGCTACACCCGCGTCGGCCGGAGTCGCGGCGCTGCGACACGCCGCAGAGCGCCGCGGGGAGCGGCGTGCGGTCCGCTCCCCGCTGGTCGCTGCATCCGTCATTCGCACACCTCCTCGGTTACGCACGCTGCAGCATGTCGTTCGCGGGACTCGACGTCACTCCGCGCCCAGCGGTTGCGG
>Ga0209377_1000107_pt1 | contig 47290 bp, 43 predicted proteins | sample GraSoiAngelo_141_FD_185898 | JGI IMG/M metagenome (GOLD analysis project Ga0209377, IMG submission 185898) | Grasslands soil microbial communities from the Angelo Coastal Reserve, California, USA - 14_0929_12_40cm (SPAdes) (version 2) | ecosystem: Environmental > Terrestrial > Soil > Grasslands ...
GGGATTACCACTCGCGTCTCGCGCCGTCACCGTGATCGTCGAGCTGCCGCTCCCGGCGACAATTGTCGTCGGCGACGCCGCGACGCTCGATTGCGAAGCCGACGGCGGCGGCGGCGGCGGCGGCGGCGGTGGTGGCGGCGGCGGCGGCGGCGGCGGCGGTGGCGGCGGCGGCGGCGGCGGCGGCGGCGGCGGCGGTGGCGGCGGCGGCGGTGGCGGCGGTGGCGGCGGCGGTGGCGGCGGTGGCGGCGGTGGCGGCGGTGGCGGCGCGCCATTCACGGTGAAGTTGCAGACCGTGTGCGTACCGGTGATGGCACCCAGCGCCCAATTGCTCAGCGAGGTGACCGCGTTCTGCTCGGTCCGGAAAGCCAGCCCAGTCCCAATCGCGACTTCCGAGCCACCAGCCGGCGTTACGTACGCCGCATAGGTATGGCTCGACACGTCCACGACCAACCGGAAGTGGTAACTCGTGCCCGACGTGTAGGGGATTGCACTCGCGGCGGCGTACACTCCACCGTCACGCGCGTCGATCATCCCGCTCGAGTTGAACCGAACAATCGTTGCTAGACCAGTGAAATCCGTGGCTGCCTGTGCGGCCAGCCCAATGCCTCCGTCCATGGAGGCCGCATTCGGCGTGGCGTCAAACTCCGCGCTGAACGAGCCGCTCTGTGCCGCGAATCCGAAGTTCTGCCAGGTCGCTGAGCTCACTGCGCACCCGGGCGGCGGCGGCGGCGGCGGTGGTGGCGGCGGCGGCGGCGGCGGTGGCGGCGGCGGCGGTGGCGGCGGTGGCGGCGGTGGCGGCGGTGGCGGCGGTGGCGGCGGTGGCGGCGATCCGCTGGTGACAGTCACGCTCGCTGAGCCAGACTTTCCTTCGCTCGCTGCCAGGATCGTCGCCGATCCAGCCACAACGGCCGTGACGAGCCCGCTGCTGTTCACGTTGGCGACCGACATGTTGTCGCTCGTCCACGTGACGACGCGTCCGGTCATCGAATTCCCAGCGGCGTCCAGCGCCGTCGCTGTGAACTGCGCCGTGCCGCCGACCTGTAGGTTGGCCGACGCCGGACTGACCATCACGGCGTCGACGGCGTCCGTGGGCCTTGCAATGGGAAGTTCGCAAGAGAAAACCGCGGCGAGTAGCGCGAACGCTAGGATTTTTCCCCAACGAACCATTCAGAGCCTCGGCTGCTTCAGAGACGTCCCACGTGCGACCGGGCCGCCAACGTGACCCGTGTCGAGGTCCGCTGGCGGCCCGGCTGGCGTGGCGGCGAACCGCTGTAGCCCCGTAGCTCTGCGTCACCGCCTTTCGACGGCTTTGCTCTGAGCAGCGTGCACGGGTGCTATGCCTCAAAACGCACCCGGCTGGCCCGACTGTAGCTGGCCGCGCGCAGAGTGGTCGGTGACCTGCGTCATCATTTCTTGTGTCGGATGGCTACTGAGCTATTGCGAAATGACGCCCGTCGTTAACCGCCGGCGTCCTGCGGTGGTTCGCCGCTGCCCATGCGCTGTTTCAATCGCTCCCAAAACTCGATACGCTCGGCAATGGTTTTTTCGTATCCAAACTCCGTGGGGCGGTACCACTTCTGTCCTCGCAGGCTCTCGGGGAGATACTCCTGCGGCACGTACGCGTGCTCGTAGTTGTGTGCGTACTTGTAGCCTTCGCCGTACCCGAGCTCCTTCATTAGAGGTGTCGGCGCCTGGCGAATGTGCAGCGGCACCGGCTCAGCGGGATGCTCCTCGGCCGCCGCCTGCGCTGCACCGAAGGCGGTTGTTACGCGGTTCGACTTCGGGGCGGTCGCCAAATAGATCGTCGCCTCCGCCAGCCCCAGCTCTCCTTCCGGACTGCCGAGAAAGTGGTAGGCGTCCTTGGCGGCGAGGGCGACGGTGAGCGCCCGCGGATCGGCGAGCCCGATATCCTCGATCGCCATGCGCACCAGGCGGCGCGCGAGGTAGAGCGGGTCTTCTCCTCCCGCGAGCATGCGCGCGAGCCAATACAGCGCGCCATCGACATCGGAGCCGCGCACGGCTTTGTGGAGCGCGGAGATCAGGTTGTAGTGCTGCTCCCCGGCTTTGTCGTAGACCGGAAGCGGCTTTTCGAGTACCTGTCGCACCACTTCTGGGGAAGCGGGCCGCGGAACGGGGGACGCGTTGATGTGCTTGAGCACGGCTTCGAGCGTGTTGAGGGCACGTCGCGCGTCTCCCTGCGCGTGCGTGACCAGCAAATCCATCGCGTCTTCGCTCAGTACCCGTCCCTCCTCCCCCTTCCCTGCTCCCCGTGATTGCTCGAGCGCTCGCTCGAGCACCGTCCGAATGTGCTCGTCGTTGAGAGGCTCGAGTACAAAGACGCGACAGCGCGAGAGCAACGCGCTGGTCAATTCGAAGCTCGGGTTTTCAGTCGTGGCGCCGATGAGGGTGATGATCCCGTTCTCGACCCAGGGCAGGAATGCGTCCTGCTGGGCCTTGTTGAACCGGTGGATCTCGTCGCAAAACAGAATGGTCCCCTGCCCCTGATACTTCAGGCGCTCCTCCGCTTCTTTAATAATCTCCCGCACCCGCGCCACCCCTTCGGTCACGGCCGAGAAGGGCTCGAAGTGCCGCTCGGTGTAGTTGGCGATGATTTTGGCGAGGGTGGTCTTGCCGGACCCGGGCGGGCCCCAGAAGATGCACGAGCCGACATCACCTCGGCGGATCAGATCGCCCAGGGCCTTACCGGGCCCCAGCAGATGCTCCTGCCCCAGGAATTGATCCAGCGTTTTCGGCCGCATCCGGGCGGCCAACGGCTCGGCGGACCCCTGAAACAGCGTCGGCTCCGTCACGACACTCCATCCAGGAATGTTTTGGTCAGGAAAAATACCAGGGCGCCCGTGAAAAAGGCTGCGGGGAGCTGCCAACCCTTCTTGCCCTGAAATTCCGGTACGAGGTTCGACGCAGCGACATAGATCGTCACGCCAGCTGACAGCGCCAGGCCGTGCTGTACGAGAAAACCGAGCTCATCGGTCAATACCACACCGATCAGCGTCGCCACGCCGAGCAGTGCCGCCGCTCCGACCGCGCGTCCGCCCGTGCGGCCGCCCGCCAGCATGAGGCTCGAGATTGTCACGCCCTCGGGCAGCTTATGCAGGAAGATGGCGATGAACACCATGACCCCCAGCTCCGCCCGCACGTGGAACGCGCTCGCAATCGCCACGCCGTCGAAAAACGTATGCAGCAGCAGCCCCACCAGCGCCGATGTGCCCGCGACCGAGCTGACGGGATGGGTCTCCTCGCCGAAATGGAAGTGCGGCGTCACGGTGTGTTGCGTGAGGTGGACCGCAAGGTAGCCCGCCAGCACGAGCGCGGGGGCGATTGCCCCGCTGCGCGACAGGGCCGCCGGGAGCAGCTCCACGATCGCGACCGAGAGCATGAACCCGGCCCCGAACGCCACCAGCAGCTCGATGACGCGCAGCTCGCGCACCGCCTTGCGCGTGACCGCGAGCGCGCCGAGCACGTTCCCGGCGGCCGCGACGAGCGCGTACAGCAGCGCCTTAGACACGAGAGAGGAGGTACTCTTTGGTGTTTCGGCTCGGGTCTTCGAGCACCTCCTCGAGCAGGCGCGCCAATGCGTCGCCCACGTCGGGTCCTGGCCGGACGCCGGCCGCGATGACGTCGGCGCCTTTGACCGCCAGATCTTTCAGCGAGAGCGGCGGGTTCTTGGCGCGAACTGCGGCGACCGCCTTCTGCAACGGGGCGTTGGCGGCGGGGAGCAGCGCCAGCAAATCGTCAGCGTGCTCGCCGGTTGTCGCCAACCAGTGTCGAATCGCCACGGGGTCCGTCGCATCAGGATACTTGTCACGCCAGCGCCCGATCGCTCGGCCACGGTCGATATCCTTGTTCGAGCATTTCAGCCGGATCAACAGCGATGCGGCGTCCTTCGCGAGATATGCGCTGACGAGCACAGGGTCACGCGGGAGTTTGTCCACTGCGCCCTGTCCCTCTCCGCCGCTCCCTGTGCCCAATTCGGGTAGCCAGATGCGCGTGGCCCCGACGTCGCGCCACAACGCGACGAGCTTCGACACCTTCTTTGCCGTGAGGATGCCCTTGAACCACTCGTCGCGCACGCGTTCCGCGGACAGCTGCGAGAGTCCCTGCGCGTTGGCCTTGGCCGCTTCGAGCGTGCGCGCGTGGATCCGAAACTCGAAGCGCGCGCTGAACCGCAGCGCGCGCAGGATCCGCAGGTAGTCCTCCTGAAACCGCCAGTTCGGATCACCCACCGAGCGAATCAGCTTCTTACTGAGATCCTGCTCGCCCTGAAACGGATCGCGCCACTCGTGCCGGATCGGATGGTACGCGATGGCGTTGATCGTGAAGTCGCGCCGTGCCAGGTCATCCATGATCGAGACGCCGAACTCGACGACGGCGTGCCGGCCGTCCGTGTGGATGTCTTTGCGGAAGGTCGTCACCTCGTGCGGCTGGCTGTTCGCGTCGAGGACGGCGACGGTGCCGTGCTCGATCCCCACCGGCACAGTCCGCTTGAACAACTTCTGGACGGTGGGGGGCGGCGCCGCAGTCGTGAGATCGAAGTCGTGATTCGGCACACCGAGGAGGTTATCGCGAATCGCCCCGCCCACGCACCACGTCTCGAAGCCGGCGTCCTCGAGCTTCTTCGCGATCTTCAGAACTTCGGATGGGATGGGGAGGGTCGAGGGAAATGGCATGGTCTAGAATCTCACCCGCACAACACACTCCCACCATTCACATTCAGAATCTCGCCGGTGATGTGCCGTGCGAGCGGCGAGCACAGAAACACGATCGGCCCGGCGATATCCTCCGCGCTCGCGACTCGTCCCAGCGGAATCGTCTGCTCGATCCGTTGCCGTCCTCCCCCCGCATACGGCTTCGCGGCCATTTCGGTATCGACCCATCCCGGTGCGACGCAGTTGACCGTGATCCGGGGCGCGAGCTCCACCGCGAGCGATTTCGTGATCGAGATGACCGCCCCCTTGGTGGCCGCGTAATCGGCATGAAACGCTTCGCCCCGCTGGCCCGCGGTGGAGGCGACCAGGACGATCGTCCCGCCCCCCCCGCCCCCGCGGCCCCCTGTGACGATGCCCGGGATCGCGGCACGACACACGTACACGACCGCATCCAAATTGGCGCGGCGCGTCGCCTCCCATTGCTCATCGGTTATCTCGGCAATGGGCACGTTGTCCGGGGGCCACACGCCATGATTCACCACGAGGATGTCCAAACTGCCGCCGAGGGCTCGCAACGCTTCGGCCACCGCCTTCTTCGCGCCGCTCGACGTGCCGAGGTCGCCGCGCACCGCTGCCACGACGTGCGGTTCGGCCGGCGGTTTGCGGGCGCGATACCCGATGGCGACTTTCGCGCCGGCCCGCGCCAGCAGCAGCGCCGTCGCGCGTCCAATTCCTCGACCACCGCCGGTGACAAAGGCCCGTTTGCCGGAAAGATCGATCATCCCTTGAGCCGCTCTTCGACGAGATCACAAATCACGTGCTCGATGGCGAGCTGGAGCTCTTGAATGCGCGCGGTATCGTCCGAGGGAATCACCAGGCTCTCGTCGGCTAGCTCCTTCAGATGTCCCCCGCCCTTGCCAAGGAGCGCGACGACGGCGACGCCACGCGCCTTTGCCGATTCGGCCGCACGAATCACGTTCGGGCTCTCGCCGCTGGTGGAGTGCAGGACGAGCAGGTCGCCGGGCTCGGCGAGCGCTTCGACTTGGCGCGCGAAGACTTCGTCGAAGCCCATATCGTTGGCGCACGCGGTGAGGAGTGATGTGTCGGTCGTGAGCGCGATCGCACGCATCGCGGGCCGGTTGGTCTGATACCGGACGACGTATTCCGTGGCCATATGCTGCGCGTCCGCGGCGCTCCCACCGTTCCCGGCAAAGAACAGCGTGCCGCCACCGCGCAGCGTCGCTTCGTAGCGCTGCGCGATCGCGGCGATCGCCTCAGCCTGTTCCGCGGCCACCCGGCCGGCGAGCGACGCCAAACCGTCGAGCGACTCCCGGATTTTGTCGACGCTCAACGCGCAGCCTCGACAAACGCTTTGAGATTGGAGCCTTCTTCGACCACCGTCCCAATGACCACGAAATCGGCGCCGGCGGCGCGAGCGGCGCGCGCCTGCTCAGGCGTGCGAATCCCACCACCCACGAACAGGAGCCGGTCGGGCACCGCCGCGCGGCACGCGCGGATCACGTTCTCAGGCACGGGGCGCTCGGCGCCGCTGCCCGCCTCGAGGTAGATCGCCTGCATCCCGATGAGCTGCGCGGCGGTCGCATGCGCGGCCACAAGCTCAGGCTTGTCCGCGGGCAGTGGCCGAGTCTGGCTGACGGCCTCGACACTGGTCACGCGACCGCCGTCGATGAGGATGTACGCGGTGGAGAGCGTAGCCACAGGATGACGCTGCAGGAACGGAACGGCGCGCACGTGCTCTTCGATGAGATACTGCGGGTTGCGGCCCGACACGAGCGACAAAAAGAGCACGAGATCCACCTGATCGGTCAGCTGCATCGCCGAGCCGGGAAACAGCGCCACCGGAATTCCCGGTGCGTTCTCGCGCAGCGCTTTCGCGACCTCGTGCGTCTGCGCCGCTCCATCGAACGAGGACCCGATCAGGATCCCGCGAGCGCCCGCGGCCTTCGCTTCCCTCCCGATGCGCGCCGCCTCCACGCCGTTGGTCCGTACTGGATCGACGAGAACAAGCAGCCCCTGACCATGAAAACTCATGTCGTGCCCTCCTCCTCTGCTTGGGCTTCGAAGGCGTACGTCGCGAACGCATCGGCGGCGAGCAAATCGAGCGCCAGCTCACGGCCCCCGCCAGGGCGCGCCGTGACGTCGGCGAGCAGCTGGTGGCCGAGCTGGGCGAGATATGCGGGAAGCCGGGAAGCAGGAGCCGGCGGTACTTCATCCAGGGCGCGATGCAGCCTGACGCGCAACGCGTCTGGCGGAGCGGGTTTGCGGGCGTGCAACCAGGCCCGCACCTCCTCGCGCGTCATCGCGCGAAACCCCGCACGATATCGGGCGTGCGCGCGCGGGCCTCCCCCAGCTTGGCGCGATCCCCGACTCCGGCGGAGGCAAAATGGGGCCGGCCACCGCCCTTGCCACCGGTCGTCGACGCGATGGCGTTGGCGATGTCGCCCGCTTTCACTCCCTTTGAGACCAGATCGTCGGTGACGGCCACGTGGATCCCGGCGCGCTCGCCTCGTGTGAACAGCACCGAAATAGCGCGCTTATGCTTCGCGCGGAAGCCGTCCATCGTAGCCGCAATTTGCGCACGATCATCGAGATCGGACTCCGCAATATGCAGCTCCACGTCACCGATCTTTTCCACCGCCCCCTGGTCCCCGCGCCCGGCTCCTCCCTTCAGCAGCTCGGCAACCTGCTTTTCCAGCTTCCGATTCTCGTCGAGCATCGCTTCGATGCGGCGTGCCAGATGTTCGGGCTGCGTCTTGAGTAATCCGGCGGCTTCGCTCAACCGATGCTGCAGCTCGAGCGCGTAGCGGTATGCCGCGGGACCCGTCAGCGCCTCGATGCGCCGCACGCCCGCCGCGGCGCCGGTCTCGTGCGTGAAACGGAACAGCGCGATCTGCCCCGTCGAGGCGACGTGCGTGCCGCCGCACAGCTCGAGCGACACCCCAGGCACGTCGACGACGCGCACCACGTCCCCGTATTTCTCACCGAACAGCGCCATCGCCCCCGCCGCAATCGCCTCCTTGTACGCCGTCTGCCGGGTCTCGATCGGAAGATTCTCCCACACGTGCGCATTGACTTCGGCCTCGACCGCGGCGAGCTGATCGCCCTTGATCGGACCGTGATGGCTGAAGTCGAAGCGCAGCCGCTCGGGCGCGACGACCGAACCCGCCTGACGCACGTGGGTGCCGAGGATTTTGCGCAACGCGGCATGCACCAGATGCGTCGCGGTATGGTTGCGTTCGATATTGCCGCGCCGCGCCTCGTTGACTTGCGCGAGCGCGGGCGTCGGCTCGAACGTCTCACCGAATGTCCCGACGACGGCGCTGCGGCCATCGACTTTGTCGACGCCTTCGACCGTCAGCTCCCAGCCGTCGCCGGTGACCACACCGGTGTCACTGACCTGACCACCGGACTCCGCGTAGAACGGATTCTCCTCGAGAATCAGCTCGAGTTGATCGCCCGTCTGCCGAAACGCGATCGGCTCCGTCTCCGCTTTGGTTGATTCGTAGCCGATCCATTTCTGCTTGCCCTTCTTTTTTAGCTCGACCCAGTCACCCTTCCCCGGCTCGCGCAACCTTGCGGTAACTTTTCGCGCGGTCCTCGACCGTTGCCTCTGGTGCCCAAGCGCTTGCTCAAAGCCCTCGACGTCCACCGTATGCCCATGCTCGGCCGCGATCATCTGTGTGAGATCGAGGGGAAAACCGTACGTGTCGTACAGCTTGAATGCATCGTCACCCGAGATGACCGGTTGATGGCGCAACTCCTCCATGCGCGTGAGCCCGCCTTCGATCGTCTCGAGGAACCGTTCTTCTTCGGCGCGCGTGACACGCTCGATGTGCTGCTCCTTCGAGGGCAGCTCCGGATAGACGTCGCCCATCACGCCGCTGACGACTCTTGTGAGCTGCGCGAGCGTCGGCTCGCGCCTGCCGAGCAGCCAGGCGTGGCGCACGGCGCGGCGCAGGATACGCCGCAGCACATAGCCGCGGCCTTCATTCGACGGATACACACCGTCGCCGAGCAGGAACGCGACCGCGCGCGCGTGATCGGCGAGCACCCGATAGGGCGCACCCGCCGGCCCGCGGTCGTAGGGCCGGCCGACGATCTCGCTCGCCTGGGCGATGATCGGCTGAAACAGATCGGTATCGAAGTTCGACGGGACGTTCTGCATGACGGACGCGATGCGCTCGAGTCCGGCGCCGGTATCCACCGAGGGTTTGGGCAGATTCTTGCGCGAGCCGTCGGGCTGCAAGTCGTACTGCATGAAGACGAGATTCCAGATCTCGAGCAGCTTGCCTTCTTCATTCAGCTGGACGAACTGCTCGGTCGTCAGATCTCCCTTGCCCCGTTCGTTCCTGGAACGCAGGTCGACGTTGAGCTCGGTATTGGGACCCGCGGGGCCGGTGTCGGCCATCTGCCAGAAGTTGTCTTTGTCACCCAGCCCGAAGATCCGTGAGTCCGCGATCCCCGTGACCTGGTGCCACAGCGTTCTGGCCTCGTCGTCCGAATGGTGGACCGTGACATAGAGCCGGTCGGGGTCGATCCCCAGCCAGTCCTTCGCCGTCACCCATTCCCAGGCGTACTGGATTGCTTCCTTCTTGAAGTAGTCGCCGAAGGAAAAGTTGCCGAGCATCTCGAAGAAGGTGTGGTGGCGGGCCGTGTGGCCGACCTGCTCGAGGTCGTTGTGCTTGCCGCCCGCGCGCACGCACTTCTGGCAGGTGACAGCCCGGTTGTAGTCGCGTCGTTCCAGTCCCTGAAACACGCGCTTGAACTGCACCATGCCGGCATTGGTGAACAGCAGCGTGGGGTCGTCCTGGGGGACGAGGGGGCCGCTCGCCACCTCGGTGTGCCCACGCGCTGTGAAATACTCGATGAATTTGCTTCTGATGTCGGCGGACTTCATTGCGGGGAATATAGCGCCGCGTGGTGCAAGTGAAAGGCAGGATAGGAGTTAAGGCGGCCTACAAACCGTCGATCACCGCCCGGATATCGGACCCTTGGAACCCCCGCCTCACCAGAAATGCGGTCAGCCGCCTCTTCCGCACCGCCGGCGGCAGCGCCGCAAGCTGCCGCGCCCGTTTCTCTGCCAGCGCGCGCACGGCATCGGCCGGATCGATGCCTTCGGCAGCGAGCGACGTCCGTACCGCCTCTTCCGCCACACGCCGCTCGACGCCCTGGGCGAGGAGGTCGCGGATCAGCCGCGCCGGCCCGCGGCCGCGAAAGGCTTTTGCCGCGGCGTAGTCCACGGCGAAGCGCGCGTCATCCAGCAGGCCGGCACTGAGCAACCGATCGAGCGCGACGTCGATGGCTGCAGGGGGATGCTGTTTCTGCAGCAGCCGGCGGCGCAGGTCGAAGCGCGCGTGCGCGCGCCGCGCCAGCGCCCGCAATCCGGCGCGATGCGCGGCCTCGATATCCGCGAGCTCCTGCAGCCGCTGGAGGACGGGCTCGGGGATTTCTGCGCCGATCCGCAGCTCCAGATCCGCGAGATCAGCGGCCGGCAGGGAAGCAAATCGCCCCCGATCCACTTCGACCAGCCTATAGTCGAGCCGTCGTGGATCGGGGGCGAGTCCTGTGAGGATCATTCTTCGCTCGTGGCGGTCTCCTCGTCCCCACCCGTCCCAGCGCCGCTCGCCGACTTCACGCCGAGGTGCTCCTTCACGCGTCCCTCGACTTCGGCCGACATATCGGGATGGTCCTTCAGGTACAGCTTGGCGTTCTCACGCCCCTGTCCAATCCGTTCTTTCCCGTACGAGTACCAGGCGCCGGACTTCTCGATGATCCCGGCTTCCGCCGCGATGTCAACGAGCAACGACTCGTGGCTGATTCCTTCGTCGAACATGATGTCGAATTCGGCCTGGCGGAACGGTGGCGCCACCTTGTTTTTCACGACTTTCACCCGCACGTGGTTGCCGATCACCACCTCGCGCTCTTTGACCGGTCCGATGCGCCGCATGTCTAGACGCACCGAAGCGTAGAACTTGAGCGCCCGGCCGCCACTCGTCGTCTCGGGATTGCCGAACATGACCCCGATCTTCTCGCGCAGCTGATTGATGAAGACCACCGCGGTGCGCGAGCGATTGATCGCGCCGGCCAGCTTGCGCAGCGCCTGGCTCATCAGGCGCGCCTGCAGGCCGGGGAGCGAGTCGCCCATCTCCCCTTCGATTTCCATCTTGGGCACGAGGGCCGCGACGGAATCGATCACCACCACATCCACCGCCCCCGAGCGCACGAGGATCTCGCAGATCTCGAGCCCCTGCTCACCCGTGTCGGGCTGGGAGACCAGCAGATTCTCGATGTCCACGCCCAGCTTCTTGGCGTACTCGACGTCGAGCGCGTGCTCGGCGTCGATATAGGCCGCCGCGCCGCCTCCACGTTGGGCGTTGGCCACTACGTGCAGGGCCAGTGTGGTCTTGCCGCTCGATTCGGGCCCGAAGATCTCGCTCACGCGGCCGCGCGGGATACCCCCGATCCCGATGGCCGCATCGAGATTGATCGCACCGGTCGAGATGCCGCTGACGCGCACCTGCGGCGCATCGGCGCCCATCCGCATGATGGAGCCCTTGCCGCAGGTTTTCTCGATCTGCGTGATGGCAAGATTGAGCGCCTTGCGGCGGTCGTCGGAGATCTTGGTCGGCTGCTGGGTCGGCTGGTCTGCCATGATTGACCTCGACATGGGTGGCGAGCCTCCTGGTGTGTGAGGCCCGAATATATACCGAAACCCATCTCACCGCCATCCAGGACGGAAGGCGTCCTCCAAGTGCTCTATCTTATTGTCAACAATGCCGATACAGTCAAAGCGATAGACGTCGGACTGCCGCCCAAACCGATCCATCCAGACGCGCGCCACCTTCACGATCTCTCGCCGTTTCCCTCCCGTCACCGCTTCGAACGGACTGCCGAACGCCAGTCCGCGGCGGACTTTCACTTCGACGAAGGCGACGAGACAACCGCGCCGGACGATGAGATCGATCTCGACTCGACCAACGCGAAACCGATGCGCCACGATTTCCCAGCCACGGCTTTGAAGATAGCGAATCGCCTGTTCTTCACCGGCGAGCCCTCGCCGATGGCGCGGGTCACTCCAATTCGCCGGATCGCTGTGAATGCCGCTCGACATGGCGACAAACTATCGGTCGTCTCGTCACGCCAATAACCCGATTGCTGCGAGACGGCGCATTATCACACGTGGGGAGACTGAACACCGTTCTACCTCGCGCCATTCCCATTTCCGGCGCCTGTGATGTCATCCAGGTCTTCCAGTCCCACCAGGACATCTCGCGGTTTTGACCCATTGGCGGGCCCTAAAACACCGGCCAACTCCAGCTGATCGATAATTCGGGCGGCGCGGCCATACCCAATGCTCATGCGCCGCTGGAGCAGCGACGTCGACCCGAGTTGATTCTGGATGCACACCTCCGCCGCCTGCCGGAACAAGGGATCGCGATCCCCCGCCCCCTGCTCCGAGCCTCCGCCCCCCTCTTCCCCCTCCTTCTCCGCCTTTTCGAGCGCCGTCACCTGCTCGTCGATCGAGGTCCCCGGGGCAACCGCGGGGACCGCGGGCGTATGCTGCTTGTACCACTCCATCAGTCGCTCAGTCTCGTCCGTCGAGATGAACGCCCCTTGCACCCGCATCGATTCGCTCTTGCCGGGCGGGAGGAACAGCATGTCGCCATTGCCCAGCAACGTCTCGGCACCATTCTGATCGAGAATCGTGCGGCTGTCGACCTTGGCGGACACGCGGAACGCGATGCGACACGGGAAATTCGCTTTGATCAAGCCGGTGATCACGTTCACCGACGGCCGCTGCGTCGCGAGAATCAGGTGGATACCGATCGCGCGCGCCTTTTGCGCCAGCACCGCGAGTGGCGTTTCGATCTCACCCTGGACGGTGAGCATCAGGTCGGCGAGCTCGTCGACGATCAACACGATGTACGGCAAAATGCCGCCGGTATACGGCGCATCGAAGGGCAGCTCTTTCTGGATGCCCGCCTGCGTGGCGAGCGTCTCGCGCGGCCCTTTGAGCGGCGCCTTCGCCTCCACCTTTTTGTTGAAGTCGGTGATGTTGCGCGCGTGATTCGCGTGCAGCAGGCGGTAGCGCCGCTCCATTTCCCAGCCCGCCCACTTCAAGACGTTCGCCGCCTTGTGATGGCTCGTCACGACCGGCAGGCCGAGATGCGGGAGCGCGCTGTACATCGACAACTCCACCATCTTCGGGTCGATCATCAGCAACTTCAGTTTGTCGGGCCCGTGCGCGTACACGAGGCTCGTGATGATGGCGTTGATGCACACCGATTTTCCCGATCCGGTCGCACCGGCGATGAGGAGGTGCGGCATCTTCGTCAGATCGTCCACGACCTCGTCACCCTCGAGATTCCGCCCCAACACCACCGCCAGCACCCGGGCGGCGCGGCGGAACTCGGCACTGTCGATGAGATCGCGGACGTGTACGAGCCGGGCAGTCGGATTCGGGACCTCGATACCAATCGCCGCCTTTCCCGGAATCGGCGCCACGATGCGCAGCGACTGCGCGCGCATCGCGAGCGCGAGGTCGTCGGCGAGCGACGACACGCGCCCCACCTTCACGCCACGACCCGGCTCGAGCTCGAAGCGCGTGACGACCGGACCGACCGTCTTGTTGATGATCTGCGCCCCGACGCGGAACGTCTCGAGCGTCGCGACCAGCCGCCGGCCCATGTCCTCGATCTGCGCCGCATCGGCGTCTTCGACTGCCCGCGGTCCCTCGGTTAACAACTCGATGGGCGGGATCAGTGTACCTCGAGGTGGCGGTGGCGCAGGTCGCGGAGGTGGCGCGCTCTTGGGTCTGTGCTCGACTGGCTTGGTGCGCGAGCGGTCCGCAGTGCGGGTGACTTCGCCATCCTCAGGCTCCCGGTCTTCCCGCGCACCGCGCACGGCGACCCGCGCGCCTCCCTCTTTGCGCACCGCGGATCGTGCCCTCAAGACCGCCAGCGGATGCCACCCAACGGTGAAACTTCCGAGGGCCGACAGCGCAAACAGCCCGACGAGTACGGCTCCCGCCGTTCCGATCGCGTTCTCCACGCCGTTCGCGAGAAAACCGGGAAACAGGCCGGCGAGTCGCTCGGTGCGGCTCCAACCGCTGTAGTCGGGGGGAAAGTGAGGGCGAATCGCGACGGCGATGCCGTAGGGAATCAGCAGGACCAGGCCGGTCCCGAGGGCGGCGACGCGGCCCCACGAGAGGGCGCCCAGCCGGTCAAAGGCAGCCAGCGCCCAGACGACGCCGAGGACGGGCAACACGACGGCGCCCAGTCCGAACAGCTGCCAACACGTTCCACCGATCGTGCGACCCCAGCTGCCGGTGAGGGCAACAGGAGGGGGGAGCAGCGTCAGACCCAGGAAGAAACCCACCAGCAGGGCCGCGATGCCGATGAGTTCGTGCCGCGCCTTGGGGTTCATGCCGCGATGCGACGATCCGCGTAGACGGGAACGATCGCCACCCGATCGGGCTGGGCGCAGAATTTCACGTCGTCTCCGAGCCCCACCTCACTGAGTTGGCGCGCGGCGCCGCTCGCGCCGAACGCATCCAGCCAGCCGCCCTGCTGCGCCGCCAGATCGAGCGACACGTGGGCCGCGTCGTTCAGCACGAGCTTCTTGGGCGGCACGCCCTTCTTCACGGCCTTGATCAAGCGACCGGCGGTGTAGGCGTCCTCGAGCGCGAATTGCTTCTCCCGGCCGGCGCAAATGATGACCAGCTCGCCCCGCTCGCTGAAGAGATGGCGGGCCCGTTCCGCCACGGCGCTGAAGTTCAGCGCGGCCGCCACTAATACGGGGTCCCCGCCCTGCGCCGCGAGCAGCGCCGGCGTGCCATTGGTGGTCGCGAGAAACAGGGTCTTGCCCGCCACCGCGTCAGGCGTCATTTCGCGCGGCGAATTGCCGAGCGCAAACCCCTCGATCTTGAGCATCCGCCGCTCGCCCGCCAAGACAATGCCGTTTTTCTCGAGGTTCGACGTGAGGCGCACCGCCTCCTCGGAGCTCGCCGCGGGGATCACAGCCTTGGCGCCGGCGGAGAGGGCGGTGACGATCGTGCTGGTGGCGCGCAGCACATCAATGACGACGACCGCCCGGCCGGTGAGATCCCCCGCATTGAGGCCGAGTGGCGTATAGAAAACGTCGATCTTCATGTCTGGTCTTTGAGGAGTTGCGGCTCGCGCTCGAGGAATTTCGTATCGACCTTGCCCGCCACAAAGTCCGGGTGGCGCATCACCCGGCCCAGAAACGGAATCGTCGTGGTCACGCCTTCAATGATAAACGAGTCGAGCGCCTGGCGCATACGGGCGAGCGCCTCCGTGCGGGAGTTGCCGTGCACGATCACTTTGGCCAGCAGCGAGTCGTAGTACGGCGGCACCGTGTAGCCCGCATAGATATGGGTGTCGACGCGCACACCGGGGCCGCCGGGCGGATGGTAGGCGGTGATCAGCCCGGGCGACGGCTGGAAGTTGCGGCTGGGATCCTCCGCGTTCACGCGGCACTCGATCGCATGACCGCGCAGCCGATTGCCGTTCAGGACCAGGGTGAGCGGCGCGCCGGCCGCGACCGCGATCTGCTCCTTCACGAGATCGAAATTCGTGCACATCTCGGTCACCGGATGCTCGACCTGAATGCGCGTGTTCATCTCCATGAAATAGAACGAGCCGTCCGCATCGAGCAGGAACTCGATCGTCCCGGCGCCGACATAGCCGATCGCCTCCGCGAGCTTCACCGCGGCATCGCCGATGTCCTCGCGCAGCGTCTGATCCACTACGGGGGACGGTGCTTCCTCGACGAGTTTCTGGTGGCGGCGTTGCACCGAGCAGTCGCGCTCGCACAGGTGCATCACCTTCCCGTGCGTGTCGCCCATGATCTGAATCTCGATGTGACGCGGCCGCGCCAGATACTTCTCGATGTAGACCTCGCCCGAGCCGAACGCCGCAAGCGCCTCCTGCTTGGCGAGATTGAACGACTGGGAGAACTGATCCGCATCGACTGCGACGCGCATCCCTTTGCCGCCTCCACCGGCGGCGGCTTTGATGATCACCGGAAAACCGATGTCGGCGGCGACCTGCTGGCCCTCTTCCATCGATTCGACGGGCCCCGGTGAGCCCGGAACGGTGGCCAGCCCGCGTTGCTGCGCGAGCTTGCGCGCCGCCGCCTTGTCGCCCATCTGGCGGATTTGCTCGGGCGTCGGCCCGATGAACGTGATGTTGGACGCCGCGACCTTTTCGGCGAACTCGGCGTTTTCGGCGAGGAAGCCGTAGCCGGGGTGAATCGCGTCGGCCCCGGTGATCTCGGCGGCGGCGATCAGGCGCGGAATATTGAGATAGCTGTCCCGGCTGGGCGCGCGCCCGATGCAGACGTCGTCGTCGGCGAAGCGGACGTGCAACGACTCCCGATCCGCTTCCGAATACACGGCGACCGTCTCGATGCTCAGCTCCTTGCACGCGCGGATCACCCGCAGGGCAATTTCCCCGCGGTTGGCGATCAGCACTTTCTTGAACATTAGGGCGTAAGCTCGATCCCGGCCTCGCCCCCGAGCCGGTTCCCCGACGAGTCGACACCCGACACCTTCAGCGCGAACTCGCTCGGGTTCGTCGCGTAGAAAATCGCGCTCTCGTAGCTGATTACGCCCTGGCTGTACCAGTGGAACAGCGACTGGTCGAAGCTCTGCATCCCGTACTGGATCGACCCCTCGGCGATGAGGTCCGGGATGTTGAGCTGTTTGGAGAGATCGCGGATGTTGTCCGCCACCGCGGCCGTATTGATGAGCACCTCGGCGGCGGGGACGCGCCCGCGCCCGTCTTTGCGTGGCACCAGCCGCAGCGAGACGATCGCCTGGAGCGCGGTCGAGAGCAGGTGGCGGATTTCGTCGTGCTGGTGCGGCGGGAAGAACGAGATCACTCGGCTGACCGTCTGGGTGGTATCCGTGGTGTGCAGCGTGGAGAACACCATGTGCCCCGTATCCGCCGCCTTGAGCGCGGTGTCCAGCGTCTCCATGTCGCGGATCTCGCCGATGAGGATGACATCGGGATCCTGGCGCAGCACGTGCCGCAGCGCGGAGTTGAACGTCAGGGTGTCGTTCCCCACCTCGCGCTGCGAGATGTTCGCGTGCTGGTCGCGGTGCAAGAATTCGATCGGGTCCTCGATCGTGATGATGTTGACCCGGCGATTGGTGTTCACGTGGTTGACCATCGCGGCGAGCGCCGTCGATTTCCCCGATCCGGTCACGCCGGTGACGAGCACCAGACCGCGCGGCTTCAGGGCGATCTCCTCGAGCACCCCGGGGAGATTCAGCTCGCGGATCTGCTTCACCTCATAGGGAATCGCCCGGAACGCGAACGCCACCGTGCCGCGCTGCTGATAGACGTTCGTCCGGAACCGGCCCACGCCCGGCACGCCGATCGCGAAGTCCGCCTCCTTGTGCTCGGCGAACTCCTTGACCTGGCGCGGGGTCATGATCTGCTCGGCGAGCGACTTCAGCTCCTCGGGCTTGAGCGGCGCCGTTTCGAGCGGCACGAGGTCGCCGTTCACACGGATCGTCGCCGGCCGCCCGACCTTGAGCAGCAAGTCGGAGCCGTTCCGCTGCACCATGTGTGTGATCGCCTGTTTGAAGTTGAACGCCGGCAGATTGCTCTGCGTCGCTTCACCCATGCGGATCCACCCGGAAAAGGGCCTGTCCGAACTCGACGGGCTGCGCGTTTTGCGCCGCCACCTCCCGAATGACGCCGGAGACCTCGGACTCGATCTCGTTCATGATCTTCATCGCTTCGATGATGCAGACCACCTGCCCGACGTTGACCCTGCTTCCCACCTTCACGTATGCCTGGGCGCCAGGCTCGGGCGACTGATAGAAGGTGCCGACCATGGGGGATTTGATCTCGAGGAGCTGGGACTTCGGCGGCGGGGGGGCTGCAGGAGCCTGACCCGCGGCGTCGAGGGCTCCCCCGGCCACCGAACCTGGCGCGGCGGCCTGGCTGACAATCAGATGGTCCCCGGCATTGGTGCCGGCGTGACCAGCCTTCGAGACCCGAACCGACGACCATGCGCCGAACAGACCGCGCCGGATCTCGATCGCGCCCACCTCCGGGGCGTCTTTCAAGATCTGCACAATCTGGGCGATGATGTCGAGCTTCATACCGTGAAGATACCCCCCAAGAGGCCCTACACCAGTTCCATGAGATCCGTACACCCGTCCGTCAACAACACCGGACCGCCGGCCGACAGATGCACGTCGTCTTCGATCCGCACACCGCCGCGTCCCGCGAGATACACGCCGGGCTCGATCGTCACAACGGCATCCTCGGGCAACGGCTCGGCAACGGTGCGCGCGAGTCGCGGCGCTTCGTGCACCTCGAGACCGAGGCCATGACCGGTCGAATGCCCGAAGGCCGCGCCGAATCCGCGCGCCTCGATCGGTTCGCGCGCGAGCGCATCTGCGTCCCTGCCGGTCATCCCTGCGCGTACCCCTTCGCGCGCGCGCAGCTGCGCATCCTGGACCACCGCGTACAACGCGCGCTGCGATTCATCGGCGCGAGCGCCCACGACAACGGTCCGCGTCACATCCGCGCAATACCCGTCGACGACGGCGCCAAAGTCTAGCAGCAGCCACTCCCCCGCCGCCACGGTCCGGCTGCTGGTATGCGCATGCGGCAGCGCGCTGCGTGGCCCGCTGGCGACGATCGTCGGAAACGGATGCGCTTCGCTCCCGCGGCGCCGCAGCGCCGCCTCCAGGCGCGCCGCAATCTCGAGCTCGCTCTGTCCCGGCCGCACGCTCGCCAGCGTCTCGCCCAGTGCCTCGGCGGCCAGCATGGCGGCCGACCGAATGGCGGCGACTTCGCCGGCGTCTTTGCGGACCCGGAGCCGCTCGACCAGCTCACCTGCCGGCTTCCAGCGCCAGGCGGCCGCCGCGGGGCTGCCAAATCGCTCCGCGTCCTTCACGGTGACCGAATGCGCTTCGAACCCGATCACCCCGATGCTGCCTCCCAGCGTGGGAAGCTCCTTGAACAGCCGGTCCCAGACGCTGGTTGCTTCGATCTCCACGCGCGCCACTCCGCCGCTCTCCTGACGCGCCTGCTCGTCATAGCGAAAATCGGTCACCACGAGCAGCGTGCTGCGCGTCGCGAGCGCCAGGCCCGCCGAGCCGCTGAATCCCGTCAGATAGCGGATATTGGGACGCGAGGTCACGAGCAGCGCGTCCAGGCCTTCCGCTTCGAGCACCGCGGCCAGCGCAGCATGGCGCTCGGGACGCTTATCGGGCTTTGAGATAGCCGACGATCCCCTCGAGCCCCAGTCGATAGCTCTCCGGCCCGAAACCCGTCACGACGCCAACCGCGAGATCGGCCAGCAGCGAGCGCCGGCGCTCCGGCTCGCGCGCGAAAATGTTCGAGAGATGCACTTCCACGAACGGCACCCGCACCGCGAGCAAGGCGTCGCGCACCGCCAGGCTCGTATGGGTGAACGCCGCCGCGTTGATCACCGCCCCGTCCGAACGACCTTTCAGACCCTGGATCGCTTCGACCAGCTCGCCCTCGTGGTTGGTCTGCACCCAGCTGCACTCGACGCCGAGCGCGCGTGCCCGCTCGCGCGTGGCGCGCTCGATCTCCGCCAGGCTGGTGCGTCCATAGACCTCCGGCTCGCGCTCACCCAGCAGATTCAGGTTGGGGCCGTTCAGGACGGCGATATGAGGGGGCACAGAAGGCTAGGACTTCAGCTTCTTCAACCACTGCTGAAATTGATCAGCTTCGGCTTCATCCTCCGCTGGTCGCTGCGAACGGCCAGAAGTACGACCTGGGGTCTTTGTAGAGCCCGTATCTGAAGGACCGGGCGCCGGCGTGCCGGCCCCCCCCACACCTCGACCGGCCGCCTGTTTTCCGCCTGCAAAGAACTCGTCGAACGAGAACCCTCCGGTTTTCGCACCCTCGGCTGGCGGCCCTTGCGGCTGCGAAGCGGCCGCTCCCCCCCTCGTCCCAGACCCGACCGTCTTGCCCGTCGCGGAGCCTCGCGCGCCTTCCTCGCCGAACACCGAATCGAGCGAGATGCTATCGTGAGCCGGATGCGACGGCTCGCCCGGCGATCCGGCGGGGCCGGCAGGGCCGGCAACACCGAATGCGGCCGCCAACGTGGTCTGCGGCTCGGGCGGCGGCTCCGGAGCGCCGCGTCCCGACAGAATCCCCTTGAGGAATCCCCGCGCGGACACTCCCGAGCGTTTCTTTCCGCCTGGAGACAGCTGCTCGACCCTACTCCGCAGCTTCGCGTCATTCGGCCGCTGCGCGAGCAGCGCCTGATACACTCTCAGCGCGTCCTGTTGATGTCCCTGTTTCAGGTACAGCTCGGCCATCGTCTCCGTCAGCACCGGCTCGGCCCGCGACAGCGTCGCCGTGTCGGCCGCGCCGTCATCGTCGGATAGCGCAACGGCTGCCGGCACGCGCGTCGCCGCAGAGGGCGGGGGCGGTGGTGGAGGTTTGGGAGGCGGCGGCGGCTGAACCGACGAGCGCGCAGGAGACTCGTCGGGCATGATCAACGGCAGATCGACGTGCGGGAGTGACTCATCCAGCTCCGGCGCAGTTTGCCCGGAATCGCGCTGGGGGCGCGGGGCATCCAGCTTGAACATCCCACTGCCCTCGTACTGCGTCCGGGCGAGCCCTTCGACCTCCACCTGCTCGATCTCCTGCGCGTTGAGCTCGACTTCTTCCTGGACCTCAAGGCCGTCGGCTTTCGCAGCGGCGTGCGCGCCGGGGTTGAAGCTGATGGCGTCCTCGGCGTTGTCGACGATAGGCGCACCCGTCGAGGGCCGGGGTTTGCTCGACAGCTCGGTCAGTGAGGCTTCGCGCTCCTCGTGCTCGATCGCGAAATCGGACTTCTGCATCGGCCGTGTGGGGGCCGCGGCCGCCGGTTTGACGGCGACCTTGCCCTTGGCGCGCGCCAAGGCTTCCGCCGCGTCACCGTTCATCGGATCGGCATTCAGCAGGCGCGACAGCCACTCGGCCTCTTCCTCATGCCGTCCGTTCCGCCCGGCGAGCTCGGCCAGGGCACGCAGGGCAATGATGTTCTCCCCATCCAGATCGAGGACCTTCTTGAACACGCCTGCAGCAGCCCCATCGTCCTTCTTGTCGACGAGGCAGCGGGCGTAGACGATATGAGCACTGACATAGTCGGGGTGGAGCTGCAGGCCGTTCTGACAGAGGGCGATGGCGTTATCTATAAGTCCTGCTTTACGATAGGCGTCGGCCAAGGGAGCGAAGTTGCGGCCCTTGGGATTATCATTAAAGCGCGCTTCGAGCTTCTCGATCTCGCTGGTATATGCCACGGCCTAAGTCTATGTGGGAATTGGACGAAGATAGTGTTTGGCCGGCGCTGCTGTCAAATGACCGGGCGGTTTGTGCGCTTGAGTTTGTTCGTTGTCGTTTTTAGACTTATGCCCCTTCACCCCTCCTTTGTGTGATTGGAGTTTGAAGTCGCCATGCTGCGCACAATGCGCTCGAATGCGAAGTGGATTTTTTACATCCTCGCCATCGCGTTTATCGGGTGGCTCGCCATCGGGCAGGTCTCCAGCATTCTCGGTCCCAGCGGCAATGTGGTTCTGAAGGTCAACAGCAAAGACTTTCAGGTTACAGAGTACCAGCAGCGCGTCCAGGCAGCCTCCGAGCAATATCGCCAGCAAACCGGGAATGCGCCGACCACCCGCGAAGACGACAAGCAGATCCAGGATCAAGTCATCAATCAGATGATCTCGGAAGCGCTCCTGCAGCAGGAATACGACCGGCTGGGCATTCGGGCAAGCGACGCCGAGATCAGAGAGGCGGTGAGGACGTCGCCACCGCCTGAGGTCATGCGCGACCCGCAGTTCCAGACCGACAGCCAGTTCGACAGCCGGAAGTGGAATCAGTTCCTCGACAACACGTCTGACAAGGGACTCCTCGTTCAACTCGAAGGGCTGTACCGCGAGCAAATCCCCCGCGTCAAGCTGATGCAGTACCTGACCAGCGATATCTACGTGTCCGACGGGAAGCTGTGGCGCATCTACAAGGATCAACACGACTCCGTACGCATCGGCGCGCTCGCCGTATGGCCGTACTCGATCGAGGACTCCACGAAGATCAGCGACGCCGAGCTCTCGGCGTACGTTGCGAAGCACCCCGACGATTACAAGCGCCCCGCGATCGCGTACGTGCGCTTCGTCGCGTTGCCCCGTCTCCCCAATGCGGCCGACAGCGCCGCGGCCAGCGCGCATCTGGCGCGGGTGCGCAGCGAGCTCGCGCGCGGCGCGAAGTTCGACGACGTCGCCAAGCGCGAATCGAGCGACACCGTCAGCGGGCAAAAAGGCGGCGACCTCGGCTGGATCAAACGCAACGACTCGAACTTCGATCAGCAGTTCCTGGCCGGACTACGCGGCTTGAAGCCCGGCCAGATCTCGGCGCCGGTGGCGACCCAGTTCGGGTATCACCTGATTCGCATCGATCAGGAAAAGGGCGACTCGGTCAAGCTGCGCCACATCCTCATTCCGGTCGCGCTGGCGGGCGAGCATCTGGACCAGGTCGAAGCGCGCGCCGACACGCTGGAGCGCTCAGCCGCGGAGCGCACCGATCCAGCGACGCTCGATAGCGCCGCGAAGAAGTTGGGGCTGCAAGTCTCGCCGACCTACTCGCTGACTCAGGGTGACCGCTTCAATCTTGGCCGCTACGTCATTCCCGACGTCAGCATCTGGGCGTTCGAGGCACCGGTGGGCGAAACGAGCCCGGTGATCGAGGCCGTCCCCGCCTACTACGTCTTCCGTGTCGACTCCGTCGCACCCGAAGGCGTGCCGCCGCTCGATCAGATCCGCGATCGCCTTGAGACCGCGGTTCGGCTCGAGAAGCACAAGGTTCTCGCGCAGCACCGGGCGGACTCTCTGGCCGCGGCGCTGAAGGGCGTCCCCAGTTTGACGACGGGAGCGTCCGCGCGCGGCCTGCAGGTCCAGCAGTTCGGTCCGTTCACGCGGCTGCATCCTCCCAGCTATCTCGCGCGGGAGCCGGCGGTGGTAGGCACCGCGTTTGGTCTTGGGGTCAGTGAGCGCAGCGGCGTGATCAAGGGTGAGGGCGGCTACTTCATCATCGAATTGCTGGGACGCAAGGTCGCCGACTCGAGCGCGTGGCTGGCGCAGCGCAATACGCAACGGGAGCAGCTCCGCCAGGCGGCGCAGCAGGCTCGCATGCAGCAGTATATGGAAGCATTGCGCGCCAAAGCCAAGATCGTCGACCGGCGCAAGGACCTGTTCAAGTCGCAGGCCGCGGGGAACGCCGCGAGCCTCTTTTAGCTACTCGACCAGACGCTTCGGCTTCGCATCGCGCACCGGCTCCTCCGGCGATCGATCCGGGGGAAGCTGATTGATGCTGTTTTCGGCGTCCGACAGCGCGCGCTTAAACTCGCGCAGACCCTTGCCCACCGCTTTGCCCGCCTCGGGCAGCCGGTTCGCTCCGAAGACGAGGAGCGCGATGACCGCCAGAATGATCATTTCAGTGGCACTCATGTTCAACATACGAACCTCTTACTGATTCAGTCGCTTCGGAGCGCCGCCTGAGGACGAGGGCGGCACCGAGCCGCTCGGCTCCTCCGGCTCCTTGGGCCCTTCGTCCTTGAGGCCCCGCTTGAATTCCTTGATGCCCTTCCCGATCGACGACCCGATCTCCGGGATACGCTTCGCACCGAAGAACAGCACGAGAACGCCCAGCAGGATGAGGATTTCGGTGAAGCCGAGATTGGGAAGCATGGTTCGCCTTTCTAGAAGAGCGAACGGGCGACGAGAAACGCGATCGCGACACCGACGACCGCGAGCAGGGACACGTCCAACCCGATCGGCCCCATCGTAATCGACAGCACGAGCAGATCCAGATGAATCGGCCCGATGGTCGGCGTCACGGACCACGTGAAGAGTTCCCGCGCCGGCCCCTGCGGCAGGAACCGCCGCAGGAACGCGTGCAGCAGCCCGCCCAGCACGAATCCTACCGCGAGGACGCCGAGATAGAAACCCGGGCGACGGGGACCGTGCGCGGGGCTAACTGCGCCGCTCCACCGCGTAGGCAATGCTCCCCTGTAAGGCGTCCCGAGCCGGCGAGGGGGGCAGCACGTCCAGCTCTGCCTCCGCCTGCTGGGCCAGCTCGAGGGCGCGCTGCCGTGCCGTTTCGAGCCCTCCCGCCCCCTCCACCAGTCGGACGACGTCGGCGACCAGATCGTCGCTCGGCTCGGCGGCTTCCATGAGCTCCGCCACCACGCGGCGGCCGGGACTGTCCGCCGGCATCCGCGCCAACGCCGCGATCAACGGCAGCGTCACCTTGTGCTCGCGCAGATCGAGACCGGACGGCTTCCCGGTCACCGCCTCACTCTGCGTGTAATCGAGCAAATCGTCTGTGATCTGAAAGGCCATGCCCAGCAACATACCGAAACGCGCCAGCCCTTGCCGGAATGCCGCCGGCGCCGCCAGTGCGCCGACTTCGCACGCGCCCGAGAGCAGCGACGCGGTCTTGGCGCGAATCAGCTGGTCGTAGGCGCCCTCGCCGTAGGCGAGCTTGTCGTGCGCCTCGAGCTGGCGCATCTCACCCACGGTCATCTCGTTCGTCACGCGCGCCAGCACCCGCAGCGCTTCCAGATCCTCCAGGCGCACCAGCTCGATGATCGCCCGCGAGTAGAGATAGTCACCCATGATCACCGCGATCTGATGCGAGAAGAGCGCATTGATCGTGGGCAGGCCCCGCCGCAACACTGAATGGTCGACGGAGTCGTCGTGTACCAGCGTGGCGAGATGAATCAGCTCGACCACGGCGCCGAGGGTAATCGCGCGCGCGGTGTTGCCGCCCGACGCCTTATTGCTCAGCAGCAAAAGAGTGGGCCGAAACAACTTCCCTTTCATCTGCAGGAGATGCTCGTTCACTTCGCTGACGATGGGGAAATCGGCGGCGATCACGCGGCGCAGCTCCGCTACAACCTGCTCGAGCTCGTCGGCCACGGGCCGCTGAACGTCGCGCAGGCTGACACCGGCAAGTTGTTGGCTCACGTTACTTCGCTTTGGTGAGCGCTTTGACGCGCTGCTCGGCATCGAGGAAGCGAATATCCACGGCGAACACGCGCCCATAGAGATCGCGCGCGTCGGCCTTCTTGCCCTGTTGCTCGAGCGCGCGGCCCAGCCAGTACAACACGCCCAGCCGCTCCTGATCGCCCGACGCCTGAAGGTCGAGGCCACGTCGCAGAATCGATTCCGCCACCCCGTAGGCGCCTTTCTCGAAGAAGCAGACACCGAGCATTTCGGAGGTGCGGAGCTTCCCCTCCGGGGCGCGCAACGCCTTCTGGAGCTCGGCGATCGCTTCGTCGATCAGTCCCATCTCCTTGAAGGCCACGCCGAGGTCGTAGTGCGACTGGAAGTCCGTCTCGTCGATGTTCTCGTCGATGCCCTGCTTGAACCGCGTGAGCATGTCCTGGAAATCCTGCTCTTCGTCGCCGGTCGGCTCCTCATCGGCCACGGTCATCCGCGTGTCCCGCGCGGGCGTCGCCTCGTCATCTTCGGTCAACATCGAGCCGAGGTCCACGAAGTCACCGTCGGCGGTGGCTTCGTCGCGGACCTTCATCTTGGCGTCCTTCGCCTTGACCTTGCCCTCGGGTTTGGACGGCGCCACGGCCGGCGCGAGCATCGCGAGCGCTCCTTTGGCGCGCTCGTTTTTCGGATCGTGCTCGGCGACGCGCGCGTACACCGCGCGAGCCTTGTCCGGTAAATCCGAGCGCAGCAACGCGTCGGCCAGCTCGAGGTACGCCTCGATGAGCTTCGGCTTGTCGCCGGCTTTGAACGCGAACTCCACCGCTTTTTGCCGGTGACGGACGCTGTTGGGGTCGAGGTGCAGGATCTCCTCGACCAGCTCGCGCGCCGCGACGAGATTGCCGGTGTTCTCGAAGCCCGCCGTCGCGAGGTCGAGCTCCTCGATACCGCGCTCCCGTTCGCCCTGCTCGATCAGCGCTTCGCCCAGCGCCTGGTGCGCTTCGGGATCGTCCGGGTTGTCTGCGACGCGCGACTCGAGCTCTTCGATCTCTGGCGCAGCCGGCGTCTCCTCGATGTTGGAGAAAACCAGCGAACCGGCGTGGTCGCCCTGGCTGATCTCGTCAACGCCCAGGTCGATGAATCCCGAGCGACGACCGCCGGTCGAAATCGACGTCTCATCCTCGGTCTGGATGAAACTGGGATGTTTGGGGGGCGACGCCTCGTCGAGCGTGAGCGGCTCATCGTCGACGTCATGTCCCGCGTCGGTCGTCGCCGTCTCGAAATCGGGCTCGAGCTCCAGCGGCGGCACCTCGAGCACCGGCGTGCGTTTACTATGACCGGACGTCGGCGCCGGCGGCGCGGGCCGCTTCGGCACGACCGGTTTTACTCGCGATTCCTCCGCCTGACGCGCCTGCGGCTTGTGGAATTTCGGTGGTGGCGCAGCCGACTTCTTGGAGGGAGCAGGCGGCGGAGGCTCGACCACGTTCCCCTCGAGCACGAGGTCCGCATCCTCGAGACCCTGAACATCCAGCGAATTGTCGTTGGACATTTGAGGCACCACCGGCTCCACAGTCGGCTCGAGCTCCGGCAGGGTCTCCAGATCCATATCCGGTGACCCTGCGTCCTCGCGGATAGACGGAGTTTTCGGAGCCGTGGACTGTGTCTCGCCGAAGTCGGCCACAGTCGTCTCGAACCCCTCGAGCATGCCACCACCGGCACCGGCGCCCGGGGCTTCGTCCCCGAGACTGGTGGTCTCGATCTGGAGCGACTCATCCGGCTCCGGCTGGATATTCTCGACCAGGCTCTCGGCAATGGGTGGGACTGCCTCCTCAACCGGAGGCTGGGGGGGGGGCGGCGGCGCGGGCGGTGCCGGAGCGGCCTGAGGCGGCTGGGGAGCACCTCGGGCACCCTTCGGCGTCCGTGGCTCGTCCAAGTCGAGGAACACGAGACTCGACGTCTTCCGCGTTCCCGACTTCGAGGTGTCCTCACCGGACGGTGGCTTCGGAGCCGCGGGTGGGCTGGCCTTGGCCGCCGCCGTCGAGATCCGCTTGCCGGGATCGCCGCCGTACATCTTCAGCTGCTCGGCCAGCATCTCCCGCAAGCTCGCGCTCTCGGGCGAGATGTCGGTGAACTCCTTCAATGCGGCGAAGGCATGGTCGATCTTGCCGACCCGCTGCATCCGTTCGGCGTACTCGACGAAGTTCTGCTTCGCCTCCGCGATGAACCCCTTGGCACCGTAGAGCTTGGCCAACTTCAGGTACGTCGCCTGCCGCGCCGGCGCATTGCGCAGCACCTTGTTACACATCGCGATCGCGTTGTTGTGGAAGCCGAGCTCGGCGTACTTGTCCACCGCCTGATCGTAATAGTCCGCCGCCAGGCCGGGTTCCTTCAGCTTGATGTAGAGGTCGCCAATGCGGTTATAGATGGAGAGGTCGGGATTGGCCTCACCATCCGATTCCTGCATGCTCAGCGCTTCGAGCCAGATCTCGACCGCCCTCTTTGGATCCTTGGCTTCGAGACCCTTCGCTTTTTCTTTGAGCTGCTCGAGTTTCGACATTGGACCGACTAAGATAGAAGGGGCACTAGGGGTGGACAAGCCGAACCTGCTGTCCACACGGCGCTTACGACGTTAGCCCCCAGCCAATACGCAACTTCCCGCCAGTCCTCCACACCGGCGACGACCAGGTCGGCCATGCAGCCGGCGGCGATCTGACCCCGGTCAGCGGCGAGTCCCAGCGCGGCAGCAGCATTGATCGTCACCGCCGTCACAACTTCCGCGTGACGCATGCCGAGTTGCGAGACCCCCAGTGCCATGACGAGCGGCAGGCTTACCGTCGGAGAGGTTCCGGGATTGTAATCCGTAGCGAGCGCGACCGCCGCGCCGGCCTCGATGAGCCGGCGTGCCGGCGCCTGCGCGCGCTTGCCGAGAAAGACCATCGTGGCCGGCAGCAACACCGCCACCGTAGCACTGGCCGCGAGCGCGCGCACGCCCGCGTCGGAGATGCTCGCGAGATGATCGGCGGAGAGTGCGCCCAGCTCGGCCGCCAGTTCGGCGCCTCCCGACCCTTCGAGCTCGTCAGCATGGAGCTTTCCCGCCAGCCCGTGGCGCTGCGCCGCCGTCAGGATGGCGCGACTCTCGGCGGGCGTGAAGACTCCCGGCTCGCAGAAGACGTCGCAACACACTGCGAGGCCCTCGCGGGCCACTGCCGGAATCATCTCCTCGCAGACGAGCTGTACATACGCCGCGCGGTTGCCGCGATACTCAGGGGGAATCTCGTGCGCACCGAGGAAAGTCGGGATCAACGTAACGGGCAGCGCGCCACCGAGGCGCTTGATGACGCGCAGCTGCTTCAACTCGGCTTCGAGCTCCAGCCCGTAACCCGATTTTACTTCGATGGTCGTCGATCCATGCGCCAGCAGGGCCGCAATGCGTGCGCGCGTGAGCGCCACGAGATCCGCTTCCGAGCGGCTGCGCACGTCACGCACTGATTGCAGGATCCCACCACCGGCCGCGGCAATCGCCTTGTAGTCGACGCCGAGCGCACGGCGCTCGTGATCGTCGAGGCGCGGGGCGCCAAAGACGGCATGCGTATGCGGATCGATGAATCCGGGAAACAGTACACCAGCGATTTCGACGGCACGGTCGGATGGTGGCGCTCCCTTGCGGGGGCCCACCCAGGCGATGCGGTTACCGTCGAGCAGCACCGCGGCGTCACGCAGCACTTCGACCTCGGCCATCTCGCGCCCCCGGCGCGCGCGCGCAGGCCCACGACAGGTGACGACCTGGCGCGCCCCGACGAGCAACGTCTTCAGTCGAGATCCTCGCGCATCGGCAGATGAATGTGATGGCGCCGCGCCGTGTCGAGCGCCTCCGGGTACCCGGCATCCGCATGGCGCGCCACTCCGATGCCGGGATCGTTCGTGAGCACGCGCTCGAGTCGCTGGGCGGCTGCCGGCGTACCATCCGCGACGATCACCTGCCCCGCATGCAGTGAGTTGCCGATACCGACGCCGCCCCCGTTGTGGAACGACACCCACGACGCGCCCGACGCCGTGTTGAGCAACGCGTTGAGAATGGCCCAGTCCGCAATGGGATCCGATCCGTCCCGCATGGCCTCCGTCTCACGAAACGGGGAAGCCACGGACCCGGTGTCGAGGTGATCCCTGCCGATCACGATGGGCGCCGTCAGCTCACCGCTGCGGACCAGATCGTTGAGCGCCAATCCGAAGCGCGCACGCTCCCCCTGCCCCAGCCAGCAGATCCGCGCCGGCAGGCCCTGAAATGCCACGCGCTCGCGAGCGAGCGTGATCCAGCGCCGTAGATGCTCGTCGTCGGGGAACAGCTCCAGCACCAGCGCATCGGTGCGGTAGAGGTCCGCGACGTCACCCGACAGCGCGACCCAGCGAAACGGCCCCTTCCCTTCGCAGAACAGCGGCCGGATGTACTCAGGCACGAAGCCCGGGATGTCGAATGCGTCGGCAACGCCGGCGTCGCGCGCTTCCGTGCGAATGTTGTTCCCGTAATCGAACGCGACCGCGCCCTGCTGCCGCAGCGCGAGCATGGCCCGGACGTGAGTGGCGATACTCGCGCGCGCGGCCGCCAAATAATCATCGGGCTCCTTGCGCCGCAGCAGAGCCGCTTCGTCTGGACTGAAACCCGCCGGGATATAGCCGTTGAGCGGATCGTGCGCCGAGGTCTGATCGGTCACGATATCCGGCGTGAATCCGCGACGCACCAAAGCCGGCAAGACCTCCGCGCAGTTACCCACGAGCCCGATCGAGCGCGGCTCGCCGTGCCGCTTCGCCTCGTCGCACCAGCGCAGCGCTTCGTCGACGGAGCTGGTGGTGCGATCGAGATACCGCGTCTCGATCCGGCGTTGCACGCGCCCGGGATCGACCTCGACCGCCAGGCAGATTCCCTCATTCATGGTCGCCGCGAGTGGCTGGGCGCCGCCCATGCCGCCCAGACCACCGGTGAGCACCACGCGTCCGCGCAACGAGCCCTGGAAGCTTCGCTTCGCGACCGCAGCGAACGTCTCGTACGTACCCTGCAGAATGCCTTGTGTCCCGATGTAGATCCACGACCCCGCCGTCATCTGCCCGTACATGATCAAGCCACGTCGCTCGAGATCGCGGAATACGTCCCACGTCGAAAAGCGACCGACGAGATTTGCGTTCGCGATGAGCACGCGAGGCGCGTCGGCGTGCGTCCTGAATACGCCGACCGGCTTGCCCGACTGGACAAGCAGTGTCTCGTCGTCCTGGAGCGCCAGTAACGTTCGGCAGATCGCGTCGAACGACGGCCAATCGCGAGCCGCCTTTCCGGTCCCGCCGTACACGACGAGGTCCTGCGGCCGCTCAGCGACTTCCGGATCGAGATTGTTCATCAGCATCCGCAGCGCGGCTTCCTGCACCCATCCCCTGCAGGATTTCTTCGTCCCGCGCGGCGCGCGGACCGGCCTCGGTCCCGTCATGGCGAGAACCGTCCTGCGCGGATCCCCGCGGCGACCCTCTCGATGTCCGCAGTCAGCGGCCGGTCCGCCGTCAGCGACGCCGAATCGTGCCGCACGGCGGCGTACACGCGAGCCACACCTGTGGCGGGCCGCAGCGGCTTCAGATAATCGAGTCCCTGTGCCCCGGCGAGCAACTCGATCGCGACAATGCGCTCGGCGTTGGCGAGAATGCGATTCGCCTTCCACGCGGCGCTCATCCCCATCGGCACGACGTCTTCCTGGTTGCCCTCGGTGGGTACCGACTGGACGCTCGCCGGCGTCGCCAGTACGCGGCAATCGGCGACCAGTGCAGCCGCCGCGATCTGTACCGTCATGAACCCCGATTCGAGCCCCGGATCGCGCGCCAGAAAGGCGGGCAGTCCGGACGACAGATCAGGATTCACCACGCGCTCGATGCGGCGCTCCGCCAATCCGGCGAGCGTCGTGATGGCAATTCCCATCACATCGAGCGCGAGCGCGATCGGCTGGCCATGGAAGTTGCCGCCCGAGAGCACATCATCACCGAAGACGAGCGGATTGTCGGTTGCAGCATTCAGCTCAGTCGTCACGAGGCGCTCGGCAAACGCGAGCGCTTCTCCGACCGCGCCGAGGATCTGTGGACTGCAACGCAGCGAGTATGCGTCCTGTACTCTGGGGTCGTTCTCGCGATGCGATTCTCGAATCTCGCTGTCGGCCAGCAGCTGGCGCAGCAATTCGGCGGAGCGCTGCTGCCACTGATGCGGCCGGGCATCGTGGATGCGCGCATCGAACGGATCGGGCGATCCGCGCACGGCCTCGAGGCTCATGGCCGCCGCCCCGTGCGCCGCGCGCCACAATGTCCAGGCGTCGTGCACCAGCAGAGTCGCGATCCCCGTTTGCGCCTGCGTGCCGTTCACGAACGCGAGGCCCTCCTTGGCCTCCAGCGTGATCGGACGAGGCACCTTCACGTCGCCTTCCCCGATCATCGCCAGCGCCAGGTGCGCGAGCGGCGCGAGGTCACCCGACGCGCCGACGCTGCCTTGAGAAGGGACCGAGGGATGAATCTGCCGGTTGAGCATATCGACAAGCAGCTCGGGGAGCACCGGACGCACGCCGCTGGTCCCGCGAACGAGGACGTTCGCGCGCAGCAGCATCATGGCGCGCACGGCGTCCTGCGGGAGCGGCTCCCCGACACCGGAAGCGTGGCTGCGAATGAGATTGAGCTGCAGCTGCCGGGCCTGCTCGGGGGGGATCCGCACGTGCGCGAGTTTGCCGAATCCCGTGTTGACGCCGTACATCGTTTCACCTCGCTCGACCGCCGCTTCGACTGCCTTGCGCGATTGTTTCACGGCCTCGAGCGCCTGGGCATCGAGCGCCACCGGCGCATTGCGCCGGGCGACGGCCACGACATCAGCGATGGAGAGCGAGCGGCCATCCAGCGTCACCGGGGACTGGGACATTGGCTCAAAAGCTAAAGCGCCGGAGTGGTGGTTGACCACTCCGGCGCCAAACTGATCCCAGATTCCCTAGTGTGAGCCTGAAACCCCGGTGCCAGTGGCCATTGCGGTCGACTGCCCGGCGCGGATCTGCAGCTCAGGGTTGCCCTGATCAGTCTGGAAGCTCCAATCACAAATCAGATAGTCTCGGCCGACATGCGTTACCCGCAGCGCGCCGTAGCGCAGCGTCGACCCTTCCACAATCTGGAAGACGTAGCCATAGCCCGGCGCCGCCTGGATCATGTTCCGAGAGTACCCGGACGCCGGCGCGAAGTCGATCGACGTCAGGTCCGCGAGCGGCGTGGTGCTATAGAGCCGCAGCTGCGTACCGCTGAATTCCGGAACCAGCCAGAGCGAAGAGTCGGTCGAATCGCGGTACACCCAGAAATCGATGTCTGTGCGGTTGCCGTCCTGCACCAGGCCGAGCTCCGAGCTCTGTGCACGCCCGTCGCTGTTCACGTCCTCCCAGAAGCGGAAGCCGGACTGCGTCTGATTCGCGCCGTAGGCATACACGAGCGTGTTGCGCGCATCGGGCCGTGGGGTGTCCTGACGTAGCGGCGACCAGAGACTCTCGTAGCCTTCGCGGCTCACGGCCGACACGCCGAAGCAGCGAGGCACGCCGTTCGACATTGCGCTCGCGAGGAACTCGGGGGCGACGGTTGTGCCCTCGAGCAGCCAGTCGGTACCGCACAGGCCCCGATCGAGGTCGTAGGACGTGCTGTAAATGCGATACCACTTGAAGCGCGTGGGCGCGGCCGCGTACGAGGTGTCGTCCCACTCGAGATGGATGGCGCCATTCAGCGAAATCGAACTGAGCCACGTGGGAGAGACCAGCTGCAGCCGCTCATCGACGGTGATCGCGTTGCTGTTCCCGCTCTCGGTGCCATCCACGTTCACGGCAGTGACGAGATACTGCAGGTGCGGCACGCCGTTGTCGTGGAAGGTGTTCGAGGTCGTTTCCCCCCGTAGCCCGTAGGAATCACTGGTCGAGGCGCGAGAGTAGACGCGATAGCTGGCGAGACCGGGATCGGTGACATCGTCCCAGAAGAGCAGGATGCCGAGCGGGCGATTCGGATCGCCGCTGGGTTCGAGCTCGTAATCCAGGTTGGCGGGAGCCGAGATGTTGCCACCGCCACCAGGCGCAACGGTGTCGTAGTGGCAAGCACCGATGGTCAGCACCACGAGCAAGCAGAGCACGACGCGCATATCAGAGCCTTTGTACGGGATTCGCCCGGGGTGTAAGCACGGGCCATGCCTGAAGCGAAGTCTCGGTTTTGTCGGGAGTTACGTCGAGGTGACGAAACGGCCTGTCACCGCCAGAGGACAGCGCCGCTACCGCACGTAGGTGCGCTGGTCGTAATCGAACCGGATATCCGGCTGGTCGTTCAACGCGATGTTGAACGTGAAAGAGAAGTTTCCCGCTCCAGTCTTTTGGAAGACGAAGCTCGCGCGCCAGCGGCGCAAGTCACGCTGGAAGCTGACGTAGTGGTAGGCAAATTGGCCTGTCGCGAAGTCGTATTGCGTCCCCCAGTTGGCCGTCCAGTTGCGAGTGGGATTGAATGACAGCGTCAGATTCGTGGTCCGGCGGCCCGGGACGTTCCTGTTCGCCGGCAGCGTGTCAAAGCGGTTGCGCGTGCTCGAGAACCCCACGCTGAGCGAGAACCCGCGCCCACCGCCGCCCAATGGACCTCCGCCACCATGCGCCAGATCGTTCCGCGTTCCCCCCTGATACTGGCGATACTCGGGTGAACCCGCGCCCGGTAGCTGGTTTTGTGTTGTCGTGTCGGGAGCGGGAGGTGGTGGCGCGGGACGCGGGCGCAGACCGAACAGCCGTGCCACGCCCTGCAACGTCGCAGGCGTGACCTGGAACGATGCCGTCAGGCTTTGCAGGAACGGGTCGAACTTCGCGCTATCGGTTCCCACCTGGCCTTTGAAGAGATCGTGCGTCATCCCCAGCGAAAACCCGGGGACCAGATCCGATAGGAACGTGTTGGTCAGCGAGGAGGTCTGCCAGCCTGTCCGGTGCGGCTGCTTGGCTTGCTCGAAGTTGAAGCTGACGCCGCTCGTGTTGATGCTCAAGATGCGGAGTTTTCGCGGCTGCGCACTGGACGACGTATCCCCCGGAGGCGGCTTCATCTTTGCTTCGAAGTTCTGCGAGAGTCCGATGTTGATGGTTTGTTGCGGATCGGTCCGCGAGTTGAGCGTGAGGCCGAACGGATCGATCGCCCGGGCGTACGCGGCGGGCACCGCCACGCCCGGCGCGTACTGCCAACTGATGAGCGGTGAGAAGGAATGCCGGATCCGCGCGAAGGGTCCGAAACCCGGGAGGAATCCGAAGAAGGTAGGAGACGCACTGGCCGAAAACGCGAGCCGCTTGCCCTGCTGCACCCAGTTGCCTCCGGTGAATTGATTGCGGATCATGAATGGACCCGCCCCGGTCGTGTTCACGATCGCGACCCCCGGCTGAAGCTTCCACGTGCCGCTGAAGAGCGGCGGCAGATTGATCCCGGTCTGCCACTCGACCTTGGTGGAAAACGTCTCCGCGAACAACACGTTGTGCACGGCACCGGTCGTATCGGTGAAACGGAATTCCGTGCGGCCGTGGTTCACGTCGTCTTCGTAGCTGAGATTGTTTGCCCAGTTCCACCGTCCAATGCGAATCGGCGTGTCGAACCGCATCGTGGTTGTGCGCGAGCTGGAGAACAGTGCCAGGGTCTTCAGGGTGGTGTCGGTCGGGCCTCCCGGCACGAGCAGGTTGCCGGCCGCTGTGTGAAACGCCTGTGAGTTCGCGTAGCTGAACGTCGGCGTCCAGATGATCGCCGGTGTGATCGTGATGGAGGTGGGCGTCAGGTTGATGCTGGGGAACGTCTGGCTCGTCGTGTTTTGCGACAGCTCCTGGCTTCGCGTGCCACCGATGTTCAGTGTGCCCCAGGAAAACCGTTTGTTGAAACTGCCGCTCGAGCTGATGCGGGAGTTGACTTCAAACGGGTTGAGAGAGTTTCGCTGAATCACGCGGCTGTTGGTCGAGTAATCGAGGTTCGCATTGAAGTCGGTGCGGGAATCGAAGCGCTGCGAGTGATTCCAGCCGATCCGCGTATTGGTGGACCCGCCTCCCTCTCCCAGCTCGGTGGTGTGCGTGTAGGTCAGGCTCCCCTGCATAAAGCGGTCGAGCCAGCGATACCCTCCCTGCGCGTGAAACGACGTGCTCCTGCCGCTGAACCAGTCGCCCGAGATGAGCAAATCCAGATAGTCGTTGATCGCGAAGTAGTAACCCAGATCGGAAATGTGACGCGAGTAGTGGCGCGTGGGGCGGACGAGATCGTTGATACCGAACCGCGGCAACAGAATGCCGCTGCGCCGCCCGCCGCGGATGTCCTGAAAGATGAACGGCAGCCACATCACGGGGACATCGCGCACGTACAGGACCGCGGGTCGCGCAACCATCGTCCGTTTGTTGATCCACTTTGCCTCGCCCGACTGGAAATGATAGTCCGGCACGGGTTGCGGATCCGACGTGACCTTCGCGGAGCGCGCGTAGACGCGCCTCGATCCCGAGTCCACGGCCAGGTTGCCGCGCATGTACCAGGTCACGCCGCCCTGCTGAAAGTCGGTGAGCGCATCTTTCACCGTCCCGCGCCGCACACAGGTATCGTAGCGCAGCCTCTCCCCGATGAGCACCGTGCCGTGATCGAACAGGTGCGGATCACCAGTCGCGTTCAGCTGGCAGCTGGCCTCGTGATAGCGGATGGAATCCGCCTCCAGCTGCGTGCCCTCGCGGTCGACGAAGCCTTCGCGCCGCAGGAAGATCGTTTGACTGTCGCCCTGCACGACCAGCGTCTCGGCGACGTATCGCGTGACACTAAAGCCCTCGATCTTGAGCAGCGAATCAATGACGGCATCAGAAGGGGGAAAACTGCGGGAGGGTCCGGTCGGCAATCCGAGGCGGCGGGCAGTCGCGGTGTCCATGCTGCCGCCGCCCCGCAACGTGTCTTGCGGAGCCCCCCCCCCTCCCCCCCCCGTGGGCGGCCGCGCGCGTGTCGTGTCACCCCGCACGGCTGGCGGCTGGGGCGGCGGTGGCGGAGGCGGTGGATTCTGCGCAGCCAGCGAGCCGCTCATTAACACGAACAGGATCACAACCGCGGCCGCCATCCGTCGGGTGCGGCGCCGACTCGCCACCCAGGCACACCAGATGCTGATCTCGTACAGCAGAAGCAGTGGCCCGAGCATGAGCATCATCGACACGGCGTCAGGCGGCGTGAGGATCGCGGCGAGAAACGCCGCGATTACGATGGCATAGCGCCGTTGGCGGGTGAGGAACTGCGGGGTGACAACGCCGAGCGCCGCCAGGATCGTCACGACCAGCGGCAGCTCCGCGATGAGGCCGCATCCAATGACGAAGGGCACCGCCATACCGAAGTAGCGGTCGATCGTGATCATGGCCGCGAAGTCGCTGCGTTGGAAGCTCATGAACACCCGGAGCGCCGCCGGCAGGAGCCACCGATAACAGGCGAGCCCCCCACCGAGGAACAAGATCACGCCGACCGCGAGCGAGGGCACGATCAGGCGTTTTTCGCGCTCGTACAGCGCCGGAGCAAGAAAAGCCCAGATCTGATAGATCACGACCGGCGATGCCAGGAGGCAGCCGAGTGCAAACGCCACCTTCACGGTCAGCATGAACGGCTCGGCGGGACTCGTGAAGATGAGTCGCCCGCCCGGGAGGTACGGCGCGATGGGCTGTTTCAGCAACTCGATGATATCGACGTGGCCTAGCAGCAACCACCCGACGACACTGCCGATCAGAATCGCGACCAGGCTCCAGAGAATGCGCCAACGGAGCTCCTCGAGATGGTCGAGAAACGGCATCTCACCGCGGGCAGTCATTTTCGCGAACGGCTCAGGGGGGGCCGGAGGGGGGCCGGGGACCGGCTACGGCCGGAGGCGTTGCTGATTTTGGCGCGCGAGATCGGCCTCAGGCGACCGCGGGTAGGCGGAAATCACCCGAGCGTAGTAGTTCCGCGCCGAGGTCTTGTCGCCCCGCTGCTCGGCGAAGTGGCCCAGCTTGTACAGCGCGGATGCGGCGCGCGGTGAATTGGGGTAGCCCTTCACGAGTTGTTCGTACACCGCAGCGGCGGAATCGGGAGCTGATTGTTCGAAGCTCTCCCCCACATAATAGAAGGCGTCGGGGGCGCGTTCGTGCGTGGGGAACACTCGCAGAAACTCGCGGAACCCGATGCGCGCCGTGGCGGTGCTGCCACGGCGGTACTGTTGCAGCGAGGCGTCGTACATCTGATCGGGCCCCGGTCCCGCCGGATTGCCGGACGGACCTACTGGCACCGCGTTGGGATCCGGCTGCTGCGACCGCGTTTCGAGACGGGACCGCAACTCCGTCAGGCGCTGCTGGCTTTGGCCGGTCAACTCCTGTATCGCGACCAGCTGTTGCTCGACCGAGATGAGCTCAGTGCGCAGGTCGCCCCGCATCTGCACCAAGTAGGCCTGCTGCGTGGCGAGGGCTTGCTGCAGCACCCGGACGGCGGCCCGGACCGTGTCCTGCTCCGCGGCCCGTGCCGTGTCGCTTTTGGCGAGCTGGGCCTGCAGCGCCTGAACCTGGAGCTCCACTTTCCGGACGTCGCCTTTGAGGGCGCATCCGGCAAGGAGCCCCAGGATCAGGGCAAGCGGGCTACGGATGGTGGATATTGTCGCCACCGCTGATTATTTCGAACTCGTCGCGCCGGTTCTGCGACCAGGCCGATTCATCATGCCCGTCCACCAGCGGCCGCTCCTCACCCCACGACTGCGTCTCGATCCGGCCGGCATCGATGCCGTGGCTCACGAGATACTGCTTGGCGGCCTGCGCGCGACGGTTGCCGAGCGCGAGGTTGTACTCGTCCGAGCCGCGCTCGTCGCAGTGCCCGCCGACGCGGATGCGCAAATCGGGATTGGCCTGCAGAATCGCGACCTTCTGATCGAGCGCACCCATGTCGTCGCCGCGGATGTTCGACTTGTCGAGGTCGAAGTGGATCATCGCCGCCAGCGTAGCTCGCACCTCTTCGGACCCGCGGCTCAGCGCCGCGAGAGAGTCTGCTTCCCGCTGCCGTGCGATGCGCGCCGAGTCCTCGGCCGCTCGCCGGGCTGCCTCGGCGTTCGCCGCGTCGATCGAATCCTGACGCGCCTTCGCGGCGGCGGCTGCCGAATCCGCATTGGGCGTCGGCTGTGCCGGCGGCGGATTGCCACCGCACGACGAGGCCGCGGTAGCCGCAGCGGCGAGGCCGATCACGAGGAGCAACGATACCGATTTCATCCTGTCTCTCCGATCAGGGGGTGGTAGAAGGAGCCTCCGAAAGCCGTGGAGACCAAGCCGGCAACCGCGCGCCGCTCTGCTGTAGCAGTGGCCGGATACGGCCGGTGTCGAGATCGATAATCCACAACTGCCGATAGCCCGACCGGTCGGAGACGAAGGCGAGATGGCGGCTGTCGGGGGCCCAGGTCGGATCTTCGTTGCGCCCCACCGAGGTGAGCTGTCTGACCGTGCGCGTCCGCACGTCCAGCACGAACACCTGCAGCGTGCCCGCCACGTCCCGGTGAAACGCCACCGATTGCCCATCGGGCGACCACTCCGGAGCGTTGGACGAACCGGTCACGCCGTAATCAAACGGCGCAAACAACTGCTGGTCCGTTCCGTCTGCCGCCATCACGTAAATCTGCGGCAGGCCCGGGCGCGTCGAGACGAATGCAATGCGCTGCCCGTCAGGGCTGAACGTCGGGGACAAGTTGTCTGAAAAGTGCCCCACGGTCAAGCGGCGTAAGCAACAGTTATTCTTGATGTTAATCGTGTAGAGATCTGTGCCTTCTTCGATCGCGCGGCTGAACGCCATGGTCTGGCCGTCGGGCGAGAACGCCGGCGTAAAATCGAGCGCGGTGCCCGTCGTCGAGACCGGGATCCGTTTGCCCGTCGCCATATCCTGGTAGTACAGCCAGCCCTTGCCCGCCTGGAATTCCATGTACGCAAAGTGGTGACCGTCGGCGGCCCAGGCCGGCGACATCGCCTGCCGGTCGGTGGAGGAAACCAGCTTCATCTCGGCGCCATCCTGATCGATCAGGTAGACCTTGCCTTCTTTGACGAACAGGACGCGCGTCGCGGCGATCCCGGATGTGCCGAGTGCCGCCTGCAGCACCTGGTCGGCCATCCGATGCACGGCCTGCCGAAAATCCGGACTGCCCGGCGCCGGCAACTGTGCGCGCACCGCGCGACGCACGCCCGCCGCGGGGATGTCGTGCAGCGTGGCAATCGTGGTGTCGCCGGCGGCGGTGATGTCGAGCGCGAAATCCGCGCCGAGCGCCTGATAGAGCGGATAATTCAGCGAGCCGATCGCTGACTGCGCTCCACCCCCCGTCCCCGAGCCCGATGAAGTCGGCGTACGGCCACCCCTCGGCGTGGTACCGCCACCGCGGGGGGGGGGGGATGCTGTCGCAAGCCGGATCGAGTCTCCACCCGGGAGCGTGATGATTTCGAAGCGATCGCTATAGTCGAGATCGCGCACGACCATGGCACGCACCGAATCGAGACCCTTCCTCGGCAGCATGACCATGCCGGGACGCACGCCGGGACGATAGACGATCCCGATTCGCACGCCGCGGTCGATGGTGTTGGTATCCTGAGCGGGCAGGCGGGCAGGCGGGCTGGCGGTCAGTAGGACCACCGCCAAGCCGCCCGCCAGCCCGCCAGCCCGCGTGCCCGTCACTGCCGTTGCCCCGAGAAATAGAACCGCACGAACAGCACGTCCGCCGTCCAGCCCTCAGGCAAAGACCCAAACGCGCGGCGACTGCCAGCGGATTCGATCACGCCCTGGGCCTCGAGGTCGAACGAGAAATTCCCGGAGCGTCGAATGAATTGCAGATCCGTCACAGAGCCGTCCCGATGAATGAAGAACGACACCTCGGCTTCGAGCGGCGAGCTTTGCGTCGGCCGCTGCCAGGTGCGCAGCACCTGGGACACGATGTTCTGCAGGTATTCGGGAAACGGGAACGCGACGCCCTCGGTGCTGACGGTCGCAATGTCATTTCCGGTCGATGGCGTTTCGCCCGGGAGCGGCTGGTTCGCGGGAGTTGTGCGCGGTGCTGCTTCGCGATTGGTGCGATCGCGAGTCGGCGGTGGCGCCGTGCGCGAAACGGTGCTCTTGGGCGTCTTCTCGGCCGGCGCCGGCGCCGGCTTTTCCTCGGCGGGGCGCTCGAACGCCTCCGGGGCTTTGCGCTGCTCGAGGTCTGCCACCGGGGCCGCGATCAAGCGCACGGTGTAGGTGGGCGGCAGCCGCTTGTGCCCGCTCGGTGTCCCAAACAGGAATGCCCCGGCCAGCCCGTGCACGACAAGCGTGCCGGTCAGGGCCATTCCTACAGGGACTGGGGCGCCGCGTCTTCTCATCGATCGATCGTCTCCGGTTCCGCGACGAGTCCTACATCCTGCACGCCAGCCGCGCGAATGACGGCAAGCACCTGCACAACCCGAGCATAGGCGACGCGGCCATCGGCCCGCAGATACACCCCGGTGGGGCGTTTCGTTCGCACGAAGGCCGGGAATGTGGCCAAAAAGTCGTCGTACGAGAGCCCGGCCTGATCCAGATAGATCTTGCCTTCGGCATCGACCGTCACAACCAGACCCTGCTTGGGCTCGATTGCCTTCACCTGTGCACGCGGCAGCCGCACGTCCACCCCGCCCTGCATGATGGGGGCCGTGATCATGAAGATGATGAGGAGCACGAACGCGACGTCGACGAGGGACGTGACGTTGATGTCGGCGTTGAGGGGCAGCTCGCCGTGACCGCGTAACCCGCCGCCACCGCCCAGGAGGCCGGCCATCAAATCCGTCCTTCGCGGGCCAGGGTTCCGACGATCTCCTGCGCGAACCCCTCGAGCTCGCCGGCAAACAGCCCCAGCCGGTTCACGTAGAGGTTGTACGCCATGACCGCGGGAACGGCTACCGCCAGTCCACCGACTGTCGTCACGAGCGCTTCTGCCACGCCCGGGGCCACGGCCGTGATGTTCCCCGAGCCCCCCACTGCAATCCCAATGAAGGCGTCCATGACGCCCAACACGGTGCCCAGCAGGCCGAGCAGCGGGCTGACCGACCCGAACGTGGCGAGCCACGGAATGAAGCGAGCGGCGCCGTCACGCTCCGCGGCGACCTCCTTAGCCAGTATCATGCGCAGCGCTTCGAGCTGCGTTGTCGTGAGGGTCGATGAGGAGGCGGGAGCGGCAGGATTGGCGGCCGGGCCGCCCTTCAATGTGCCGGGCTTGAGCTCGGAGAAGAAATGCACGGCCTCACGCAGCAACCGATTGTACGGCGAGGGCGGGAGTCGCATCGCGGCGTGGTAGGCGTCCTCGAGACGTGGCGCTTTCTCGACTTCCGCCATAAAGCGATCGGCGAGCTGGCGCATGCGGCGGAATTGCCACCACTTGAGGACGATCAGATACCACGACACGACTGAGAACACGGCGAGGATCCCGAGCACGAATTGCGTCTCGGGACTGGACGTGAGCACCAGCTCCCACGGTGTGGTCGGAATCGCTCCTCGGACCTGTAGCAGCACTTACACTCCTCCCTTGTAGCCCTGCGGATGCGCTCGATGCCAGCGCCAGGCGGTCTCCAGAATCTCTTCGAGGCTCGACCGAGTGGCGCGCCACCCCAGCACCGAGGCGGCGTGGTCCACTGCGGCGACGAGTGCCGGCGGATCACCAGGACGGCGCGGTTGCTCCGACGTCTTGAGCTTCTTCCCGGTCACCCGCCCTGCCGCGTCGACGACCTCTCGAACCGAGTGACCGCCGCCCGTCCCGAGATTCACGGCGACCGGCGCCTTTTCGTCGGCCGGGACAGCGAGCGCGCGCAGATGCGCGTCGGCAATGTCGGCGACATGCACGTAATCTCGCACGGCGGTACCATCAGGCGTGGGATAATCGGTCCCATACACGTTCACGGCGGGCTGCTTGCCGAGCGCGACAGCGAGCACATTCGGGATCAAGTGCGTCTCGGGGGCATGATCCTCCCCCAGCCGTTCGGTCGCGCCCGAGGCATTGAAATACCGCAGGCTCACGACGCTGATGCCATGCTTCGGACCGAAATCCGCCAATAGCCGTTCGAAGTCCCGCTTCGTCTCACCGTACGGATTCACCGGAGCCTGAGGGGTGTCCTCGGTAATCGGAATCTTCGCCGGATGCCCGTAGACGGCGCACGACGAGGAAAATACGAACCGCCGGATCCTGGCGCGTGCCACCGCCTCCAATAGTACACGGGCGGCCGTGACATTATTGGCCACATACTTCTGAGGCTGCGCGACCGATTCCGCCACGAGTGCAAAGGCCGCCAAGTGTACGACGGACTCGATCCGTTCCCGTGTCAACAACGCCTCGACCAGCTCCCGATTGCCGACGTTGCCTTGCACGAAGCTCGCCCCGCGCGCGACGGCCTCGGGGTGCCCCGCGCTCAGGTCATCGAGCACGAACACGTGGTAGTCCCGCTCGAGAAGCTGGTCTACGATGATGCTGCCGATGTACCCTGCCCCGCCGGTCACAAGTACGCGTTGGGTCACGCGGGTGGCTCCATACCGAACAGGCGGCGCAGCGCTTCGAGCAGGCCGTAGCCGCGGCCCTGCTCAGCGGCTTCTTTGAGGGCGAGCGTGGGCTGATGCAGGAACTTGTTCAGGAGCGCCTGGCTGAACTGCTCGACGCGCGCTCGATCGTCCGGCGACAGATGGTCCAGCTGTTTGAGCGCGCGCTCGAGCTCTGCCGCACGGAGGGTATCCATGCGTGAGCGGAACTCCTTGATGGCGGGAACGACGCCCAGGCCGCCGTACCAGGCCCAGAAGTGATCCGTTTCCTCCTCGACGATCCGTTCCGCAGCCGGGATTTCATCGCGGCGTCGCGCCGTTGCCTGGGCGGCAACGGTCTGGAGATCGTCGACGTCGTAGAGAAACACGTTCTCGATCTGCCCCACCGCGGGATCGACGTCGCGCGGGACTGCGAGGTCGAGGACGCACAGCGGCCGGCCACGCCGCTCGGCAATCACCGACCCAACACGCTCCCAGGTGACCACCGCGTGCGGCGCGGCAGTCGAACAGAGCGCGATGTCGGTCGTCGCGAAGTGCGCCCAGGCCTCTTCGAGCGATATGGCCCGCCCTCCGAGACGCTCGGCGATGGCGCGGGCGCGCTCTTGCGTGCGGTTGGCCACGAGTGTGATCTGCACGCCCTCGTCGCTCAGGCAGGTCGCCGCCAGCTCTGCCATGTCGCCGGCGCCCAGAATGAGCGCGGTGCGGCCGGCCAGGTCGCCGAAGATCTTGCCCGCGACCGCGACACCCGCCGACGCCGCCGACGCGGTGCCCACGCCGAGCCCCGTCTCCGTGCGGACCCGCGAGCCGACGTGCAGCGCAGTCTGGAACAGCCGGTGCAGCACGGGTCCTGCCTGCGCGCGGGACGCCTCCCAGGCTTCGCGCACCTGACCCTGGATCTGCGATTCGCCCAGGATCATCGAGTCGAGGCCGGACGAGACGCGATAGAGATGACGGACGGCGTCACGGTCGCGCTCGATGTAACCGTATTCGCGCGCGGCGCCCTCTCCCCGCGGGCCGCTCGAAAGCCGTTCGCCCAGCAGCGCCCACACCGCTTCGAGCGCCGGCTCGTCCTCCGCCAACAGATAGAACTCGGTGCGGTTACAGGTGGAGAGCAAGACACCGCCGCTCGCACCTGCCGCCATCACGCGCTGGAGCGCGGCGGGAACCTCGTGCGCGCCATGCGCAAAGCGCTCGCGCACATCGAGCGGCGCGGTCCGATGGTTCACGCCCAAGACCTTGATGCCCATGCCGGCGTGAGTGGTCACAGGAATCGTCCGACACCGGGCTCCACGAGCTTCAGCGCGACATAGACGAGGAGCACGGCCGAGAAACCCGCGATACTGGCGACAGCGGCGCGGCGGCCGGCCCAATGGCGGACGACGCGGACCCAGACCGCCCATCCCAGAACGATCCAGGTGAAGAGGCCCCATACGATCTGCGCCTTGGCAGCCTGCAGGCCACCTCCTCCCTCGCCTGCGAACCGCGCGCCGTAGCCGAGCGCGAGCAGCACGCCGAGTGTGAGCGCCGGGAATCCGGCGACGAGCGCGAATCGATTGAGTTGATCGAGCCGTTCGAGTGGCGGGAAGAGCTGGAAGATCTGGCCGAAGCGGCGGGCCTTCAGCTCACGGAATTGCAGCAGATAGAGCGCCGCAGCGATGAACGCGAGCGCCATCAACGCGACTCCCAGCACGCTCAACACGACATGCATGACGAACCACGCGTTGCGGCTGGTCGCGGTCTCCGCCCCGGGCGTGAGCCCGCTCAGAATCGCGAGCCCGACGAGCCCGGTTGCGAGCGGCCCGGCGAAAAAGGAGACGGCAGAGCCGCGCAGCAGCCGCTCGCTCGCGAGCTGCAGCAGCACGAGACACAGTGCGAGCATCGAGAGTGCTGGTCCCAGGCCGAACAGCGTGAGCTGTGAGACGGCGACCACGTGCGCAGCCGCTCCAGCGCAGGGGAAGGCGATCGCGAGCGCACGGGGCGCCGCGGGGCGCAGACCGATGAACGGCGCCAATGCCAGCGCCGTGGCCAATCCGTAGAGCGCTAACGCAATGAGATGCAGGGGGACAATCACGGTACACAGAAGCCAGGCCCGCTCCACGAGGAGCGAGCCCGGCCACCGATCAGGAGGGCATCTTCTTGATCAGCCGTACAGGAAGACCGACATCGAGCCCGGGATGCGTAATCTGAATCAGCAGACCCGTGGACGAACGCTCACGCGTATGCACGATCATCATCACCGCACGGACTTCTTCCGACGCTGAACCGAGGTAGCCCTCGGCCGGCTTGTACACCTCGAATACGTCGCCCAGAGCCACGCCGTCGCGGCGACCCTTGTCGATGAAGAAGTACTGTTGGGCGCCGGCAATCGGATGGAGATCGCGGGCCTCGATCAGCTTGGCCAGCATTCCCTTCTCGACCGGCGTGGGGCGCACCTGTCCCGGATCGCGGAATGGCTCGAGCGGCATCGCGAGCTGGCCGTCATGCACTCGCTCATATTGACCGACGACGCGCGCCAGCACCTGGGATTCCTGGATGGCCGTCACCCGCGCAATCCCGACGGGCACAATGACCTGGCCCCACGGTCCGCTCTGCAAGGCCCGGTCGATGCGAGCGAGCAACACGGAATCGCCGACGTGGTACGACGCGTTGTGCGGCGGTCGAATCGCGATTTCCTCGTACAGCGTGGCGCTGTTGGTGGTGGACAAGCGCAAAATCGCCGACGTGGAGGTGGCACCCACCACCGTTCCCCAGGGCAGATCCTCACCTTCGCTCAGGAATCCGGCGCCGTAGAACTCGCCGGCACGCAGTGGCCGGTAGGGCTGCTCGGCGTAGGCCCGCAGCACATCCTGGACTTGCTGCCGTTTGGTCCGCCGCCGATCGAACATCGTTTCGTAGGTCTCGGCGACCGTGGGCGGCGCCTCGACGATGACGGTGGTATCGCCGGGGATCGTGTCGATCATCGCCGTGTCGGTCGGGATCACCGCAGCAATCGTGTCGCCCGGGGCAGCCCGTACCGTGTCTGCCGCGGCCTGGGACGTATCCGGACGAACGCCGGGGCCCTGCGCGACATTCAGCATCTCGGCGAGATTGAGAACCTCACCGGGATAAATCCAGTGCGGGTCTTCGACGACAGCGGTGTTGAGACGGTAGATCTCGGGCCAGAGCAGCGGATCATTGAAATACATCTGGGCGATGGACCACAGGGTCTCACCGCGGACTACTGTGTGACTCGAGGGGAGCTGTCCCTGGAAGGCAGCGGCCGCCTGCGTGGTGTCCTGTTGCTGCACCGCCTGAGTCGTATCCTGCGCCGCCAGGACTCGCCACATGAGCGGCAACGCCGCCAGGGCCAGTAGAACGGTGCGGCTAGAACGGCAGATCGTCGTCCTCCTCATCCAGCGCCTCCGGGAACGCGTCGAGCGATTCGGGGGTTTTCCCGCCGGCTTCGGCAACTGCTCCGGCCCCTCGTCCTGCCCCAGCTCCGACGGGAGCGGCTCCGCCTCTCGAGCCCAGCATGATCAGCTCGCGCGCGATGATCTCAGTGACGTAGCGCGTCTGCTTGTTGTTGTCTTCCCAGGTCCGGTACTCGATCCGGCCCTCTACATAGACCTTGTCACCCTTCTTCAGGTACTTCTCGCATACGTCGGCCAGACCCGAACCGGTTTTGTTATTCCAGCAGATAACGCGATGCCAGTCCGTCTTTTCCTGCTTTTCGCCCCCGTTCCCCGTCCACTGCCGGCTGGTCGCGACGGAGAGGGTAGCTACCCGGGAACCGCTATTCGTGCTTCGCACCTCGGGATCGGCCCCCAGATTCCCGATGAGCTGGACCTTGTTGAGACTGCGGCTCACAACGACCTCCGAGCGATTAAGCGGGTTGGGCCCAAGGGTGCCACACACTATATAAATCGCAAGTCATTCTGTCAACCAAAGATACGCCACTTGTATCAAAGTTATGCATCATGTCTCAGAACGATGGCGTCCTCCACCGGCCGGCGGTAGTACGCCTCGCGGCGGCCCACCTCGCGGAACCCCTGGGCGGCGTACAGGGCGCGCGCCGGAGCATTCGATTCCCGCACCTCGAGGTAGACGTGGCTGACGTCCCGGTCCTTCAGTACCCCGAGAATGGCTTCGACGAGCGCGCGGCCGAGACCTATGCGCCGGCCCCCAGGCGCGACCGCGAGATTCAGGATCTCGCCCTCATCCGCCGCGTCCAGCGCGACGACATAGCCACCCACCTCACCGGCGACCTCAGCAACAAGAAACAACGCGTCGGATGCGAGGCAGTCGCGGAAATCCTGCGTGGACCAGGGATCGGCGAAGACCTCCTGCTCGATCGCGTGGACAGCTGGGACATCGCCGAGTCTAGCGGAACGAATGCGGAAGGGGGCGACCGTGGCGACTCTCCCATTTCACTTGCGCTTCGGCGGGACGTCCATACACCGGCTCACCGGTTGCCGGATACCCCACCAGCGGAGCCAGGGCAAGCAGCCCAGCGGCGGCGCCGCCACGGGATTCCATTCCGACCGGCGGCCGCCCAATCCAGTCTGCGATTTCCCGCTCGTAGCGCTCGGCACCATCCGCGACAACCGCCAGAGCCGGGACCGCGGGAGCCATTCGGGCGAGCTCCGCTATTGTGAAGAGACCGGGGGCGACGAGTGTTTCGAGCCTGCCGTCCGGAAAGCCATAGATCGCGCCGAACACCTGCCCGCGCAGCGCATCGAAACAGACCAGGACAGGACCGGCGGTACCGGCGGCGTTTTCGTACGCGGCGGCGTGCAGTGTCGGAACGGCAAGGATCGGAAGCTGGTGCTCGTGCGCGAGGCCCTTGGCAGCTGCCCAACCGATGCGCAGCCCCGTAAAGCTGCCGGGACCATCTCCAACGACTATCCCCTCGAGCTCGTCCATGCGTGTTTTGCCGAGGACCCGCTTGATAATCGGTAGTAACTGCGCGGCGTGCTGCCGAGACCCGACGGAGTAGTCCCCGCCGCCGGCTTTCCAAGTGCCGAGTGCCACGCTCGCGACGTCCGTCGTCGTATCGATA
>Ga0209377_1000109_pt1 | contig 47179 bp, 48 predicted proteins | sample GraSoiAngelo_141_FD_185898 | JGI IMG/M metagenome (GOLD analysis project Ga0209377, IMG submission 185898) | Grasslands soil microbial communities from the Angelo Coastal Reserve, California, USA - 14_0929_12_40cm (SPAdes) (version 2) | ecosystem: Environmental > Terrestrial > Soil > Grasslands ...
CGGCAAACCGCTGGACCGCGTCGAGGTCGGCTCCCTCCGGATCGTTCGGGTGGGCAGCGACGTAGCGCTCGGCGATGTCCCGGATGTACGCGCCGTGATAGCCGCCCTCCGGGAGCACTGCCGGGCGGCCGCGCAGTTCCTGGATCCGCGCCTGTACGCTGCGCGCGAGGCTCAGGATCTGGCCGCCCCCGTCGTTGTAGTAGAACTCGCGCGTCACGCGCCAGCCGGTCCACTCGAGCAGCGACGCGATCGCGTCGCCCAGGGCCGCCTGGCGGCCGTGGCCGACGTGCAGCGGACCGGTCGGGTTGGCTGAGACGAACTCGACGTTCACAGGCCCACCCTGCCCCACATCGCCTCGCCCGTAGCGCTCGCCGGCCGCGAGCACCGCCTCGAGGACGCCGGCGAGCTGCGATTCAGCGAGAAAAAAGTTGATGAACCCGGGGCCGGCGATTTCGATCTCGCGGACCAGACCCCGCGGGAGCTGCAGGGTCGCGACCAGCCGCTCGGCGACCGCCCGGGGCTTCTGCTTGAGCGACTTGGCGAGGGTGAGCGCGAGATTGGTGGCGACGTCGCCGTGCGCGGGGTCGCGCGGCCGCTCGAGCTCGACCGCGGAGGGGGACAGGGACACCTCCAGCCGCGTCGCGGCATCCGCCAGCGCCGCGCGGATCACCTCGTGCGCCTTCACTTGTCGCCGGAGTTCTTTTTCTTCTTGGCGCGCTCGGCGGGCTTCGTCTCGGCCACCGACTTCGACTCGGCGCTGGGCTTGGACTCGGCCGCCGGCTTCGCGTCCTCTTTCTGCTCCTGCTTCTCGCCCGCCCGCTTGTAGTCGGTGATGTAGAAGCCCGAGCCCTTGAACACCAGCCCGGTGCCGCCCGAGATCTGCCGCTCCGCCATCTTACCGCAGGTGGGGCACTTCACGCGGCGACTGCTGTTCATCGTCGGGTAGAACTTCTCGAACACATGCCCGGCGGGGCACTTATACTCGTAGGTCGGCATCGCACAACAACTTAGCTCAGTGATGCCGACAGGTCAACTCACACGAGCGCGAGCCACGCCGCGAGCGTCGCCGCTTTCTCGTCGGCGCGCCACGGCCCGCCGAGCGCGCCACCCAAGTCTTTCACCGCGTGTCGGAGCGCGCCCGGTGACCGTTTGAGGCGTGGCGCCGCGGTCTCGTACAGGACGCGTTCGACCAGCGTGGTGCACGGCAACCGCGCGGCACGCGCCGCGCGCTCCAGCGCCGTCCGGAACAGCTGTCCTTCGAGGGCGTGCGCGCGGATGTGATCGTTGCCGATCCGCGCGGGATCGATGAGGCTCCCCACCACCAGCGCGACACGCCGGACCCGGCGTCCCTGCCGGCGATACTCCTTCAGGAGCGCGCCGAGCGACCGCTTGGAGACCCGCTCGACCACCCCGCGGAGGTAGCGCTCGAGCTTGGCAGCCTGCCCGGGCCGGGCGTCCCTCACCGCGTGATAGGGCTGGCGGGATGTCGGCACGTCGGCGTCGCTCAGCTCGATCGCACGCCGATCGACCACGCGCGGCGAGCGCACAGGACCCTCGACGAGCACCGCCGTGGCCCAGCCGGACTTGACGCGGCAGCCCAGGGCGGCGGGGACGACCGTGCCGCGCGTGCGGCGCGTCACCGCGGGCGTTTCCGTTTCGCTCCCTTCCGTTCGGCCGCGGCGACTGCCTGCACGGCCCACGGGCGCAGCGCCTCGACGTCCTCCAGCAGATCCGCCGGCACCTGGTAGTACTGCATGACCTCGCCATCCTCGCCGAACGGTCGAAACGGACTCATGCCCCGCGCCTCGAACTCCGGTCGGCTGGCGTCGTCCCCCTTGAGGTAGAGGGCGTCGTCGGCGACCAGCGCGAAGAAGAGATCCCCCGCGTAGATCCCCACGCCGCCAAACATGCTCCTGGCCCGAACACGCGGCACGACGCGGCCGAGCTGCTCGAGCACGAAGGTCTTGAAGCTGGGGGTAACCGTACTAGAACTCGCGCTTCTTCATCTCCGAGAAGAAGTCGCGCAACTCGACATCTTCTTCCCGCTCCGGAGGAAGGGTGTCGTCGTACTGCCGGCGCTTGTTCGGTTTCGCCTTCGCGGCCTTGGCCGCGTTCTTCTTGGCCAACGCGGCCAGCTTGCGCTCCTCGCCTTTGGGCATGGCTCGAACTCCTGGCAGAAGGGTCGAACGCTAAAGCTGCGCGGGCGAGGCCGCCGGCCGCAATGGGCTAGCGTGAGACCTTCAACCGATACTGCAGCGCCCCGGAGGGGCAGCGGCTCACCTGCGCAGCCACGTCCTCCGGCGCCGCGCTCGACAACAGCAACCCCAGGCCCACGAGCGACCCGGCGACGGCGCCGGCCGTCTTCAGTCGGCGCGGAGTCACCGCCATTCGCGTACGATCCTCGCGGTCCGGATCTGGTCGAGGTTCGGGTACGTGCGCGTGAGGTACGCGTCGCCTTGCAAACGAATCGAGTCCTGGGACGGGCGCTCGCCGTACTGCCCGTACAGCCCGTCCACGATCCCCAACCCCTCCGCCACCTGTCCAATGGGAGCGAAGCCGAGCGCATCCAGGCGCCGGTTGTCGGCCAGATTGACGAAGAGCTGCGTCGTGCGGGTGTTCGGTCCCGCGCTCGCGAAGGCGACGGTCCCGCGTCGATTGGGATGGCGCACCGGATCATCCGAGATGAACTGTGACGACCAGGCCCGACCGAGCCGCGGGTCGGCCGGCAGTCCGAATTGAACGACGAACCCTCGGACTACCCGGAAGAAGCGCGCGCCATCGTAGAAGCCGTCGTGGACGAGAGCGTAAAATCGATCCGCGCCGTGGGGTGCCCAGGAGCGGCGCACGACCACGGTCACAGGGCCGCGACTCGTCGTGAGCGCGACGAGGAAGCTGTCGGGTGTCGGAGGGGGCGCCGGGGGCGCCACCGTCTCGCGCTGCGGCGCCCGGGGCGGCGCGTCACGCCGCGTGCACGCGAGCGCCGCGATGGTGCTTACGAGCAGGAGGCCGGCGGCGGCCGCTCGGGTCAGAGGCATGGCTAAATGTACGCGCGCGGCGGTGGCGGTGGACTAGTGGGGGCCGATCCGCAGGTTTGCCGTCGCAATGACGATCTCACGGAGGAAGAACAAGAGGCCCGCGAAGAACGCGACCATGGCGGCGACGAAGAACAGGGCCACACGACCAGGCTCAAGTTCACCCCTCGCGAATCATGGCTTCAGCGCGGCCCGTGCCTCCTCGAGCGACCCGGCAAAGTAGCTGACGTTGTGGAAGGCCTCGCGCGCCAGGGCCTCCGCCACGTAGCGCGCCGGCACGGCCCCCCCGATCACGACGAGCCGCGTGTTGTGATCTTCCATCGGCAAGCGACCGTCGTCCTTCGCGCGCTTGATCTCGCCCACATCCTTTCCTTCAAGCACGGCGCTGCGGGGGATGGGTTGGGCGTTCGGGAACGCGCCGGCCTGGCGCTCCGGCGGCTCCCGCACATCGACGACGACGGCGGTGCGATCGTTCGCGAGGACGTTTCGCAGTCCGTCCGGCTCGATTTGCGTGACGCCGCCCAGCGCGCGCCACACCGGGATGCCGAGCTGGTAGCGCCGGACTTTGGTGTAGCCCGCAGCCACGAGCTCCGCCGCCAGGCGCTTGCTCTTGCCGCAATATGGACCGTTGCAGTAGAGCACGATCGCCGTGTCCTTGCGCTCGTGCACCAGTCGATCGATCTCGGCCACGTCCGAGACGTACATCGACATCGGGACACCGGGTTTGGGGGCCACGTTGACGGCGCCGGGAATGTGACTGACCGCATACTCGCGGAACGGTCGCGCGTCGAGCACGAGGGCGGTCTTCTCGGTCAGGATGCGGCGCAGCGCCTCGGTTGAGACCTCCGCCGTCGACTGTCCCGTCTCGCCGAGGACGGCATCGGAGATCGTCGGTACCGCCTGGGTGGCGGCGGCGAGGACGAGAATCGGGACGAGACTGCCCAGCCCGAGAAATCGGGGGCGCGGCATCGTGTTCATGTGACCCTCACGAAGGGGTGCTGGCCTCGAAGTATGCGCGCACCGACCTGAGGTGTTGCCGCGGAAAAGCTCGAAGCGTCGCCTTCATGTCGATGACGTCGCCGCGGGCATAGTACAGCATCAGCGCGGCGAACGACTGCCGGAGCGGATCCGTCGCCGCGGCGTATTGCGCTCGGAGCGCTTCCTCCGGGACATGCTGTACGGCGAATCGCTGCCGCGTCACCTGCTCGGCGAGCCGTACCACGTCCAGGGGACTCAAGGCCTCGGGACCACCCAGCTCGATGACCGCGTTCCTCGCCTGATCGTTGTCCAGCGCGGCGACCGCGAACTGTGCCACGTCCCGAAACGAGATCCAGCTGATCTGGTTTTGGCCGCCACCATAGATCTGGGCTTTCGCGTTTGGTGCGTCGAAGCCCAATGCAGGACTCAACCACACCTCGGCGAAGAAGGTGGGCCGAAGGATCGTGAAGGTCATCCCGCTGCGCCGCAGGCGCTCCTCGACCGCGCGCTTCGCGGACTGGAGCGGGAAATCCACGTCGACGCTCGGAAACGACACCAGGATGAATCGTTTCACGCCGGCGGCCGTGGCGGCGTCGCTGAGGCCTAGTTGCCCCAGCCGATCGACGCTCTCGATGGAATCGCCTTCCTGCCTCGAAACCGTCGATGAGGCGGTCGAAATGACGGCACTCGCGCCACGACACGCCGCGTCGAGGGATTGTCGGTCCTTCAAGTCGCCGCGCACGTGCTCGGCGCCGACGCTCTTCAAACGCGCGACCCGATCGGCACTCGATGTTCCCCTGACCAATGCGCGAACCGGAGTCCCTCGCTGCGTCAGGAGGCGACAGATCTCCCCCCCCAAGAGACCGGTTGCGCCGACGACGAGAATCACGGTGACCAGCTCACGGGTGCGGGCTCCGCGGGTCGTCCGCGGCGTTCACGTAGGTGATCGTCCAGGGCCCCTGGCCGTGGAGCTGCAGAATCGTCTCGCCCTCGGCCCAGGCGAAGTGCTTCGTCCCCGCGGTCCAGTAGCCGAACGAGCCGGCGGTCAGCGTCCGGGTGGACGCGCGATCAAACCGCTCCCCCATCCCCCAGTGGAGCGTGCCGGCTAGGACCGTCGCGTGCTCCGTCTGCGTGTGCCAGTGCGGAAAAACCTGGAAGCCGTCCGGGAACCGCAGACGCATGGTGAACATTCCGGGCTGCGTTGGATCGCCCTCCAGGATGGCCATCTTGGCGCCCTTCGGTAAGGACGGAGGACCGTCTTTCCAGTCGAGCTCCGTCCCGGGAAAGAAAGCCATTGGGCTCTTGGCCTGGCCGGCGGCGGCGGTCGTGACCGTGAAGAGGAGCAGACTGAGGAAGTAGAGGGGTCTCATCGGCGGGGTCTCCTCGAGTGCTGTTGGAAGCCAAGGTCGTCAGACGCGGATCCAGCGCACCTCGATTCCCTCCTCAGATCCGAGAATGCGCTTGAGCAGCGTGAGTAACGATGACGGGGCACCGTCGGCCTCGAGCATGTCGACAGTGTCGGAGCTGATGTAGTAATCGCGGTCCGTGGGCGATTCCTCTTCGAGCTCATCGACGAGGAAGCGCAGCTCGTCGTCACTGATCGTGCCGAGCGGCTCGTTGGTGACCTTGTCGCGAAGCTCGATCATGGTATCGGCGCAAACGCGCGCGCTCAGCCCGCGAGTCCAAGGGGATCCAGCCCCTGCCCCATCTTGCGCCAAGCGGTCTCTTGATACTGCGTGCCCGTACTGGCCTCCGCCAGTATCCACTGCGCCGGCTCAGTCCGGCAACTCGCTCAGCCGTCGCTCGAGAAAGCGCCGCTCCGGCTCCTGCCGCGTGAGGCGCAGGGCCCGCTCGTAGGAGGCTCGGGCCTCCACCGTTCGCCCCAGCCGCCGGCACAGGTCCGCCCGCGCCGAGTGCGCTAGGTAGTAATCCTCGAGATCACCGCGCGCCAGGAGGGCATCGATGAGGGTCAGGCCCGCCGGCGGACCGTCACGCATCGCGATCGCGGCGGCGCGGTTCAGATCGACCACCGGCGACGGATCCGCCCGCGCCAGCACATCGTACAATCCGACGATCTGGGTCCAGTCCGTCGCGGCGGCGTCGGATGCTTCGGCGTGTACGGCCGCGATCGCCGCCTGGAGCGTATAGGGCCCGAACCGGCGCGACGCGAGGGCCCGTCGCACGAGCGCGCTCCCCTCGGCGATCTGCTCCCGGTTCCAGAGCGAGCGATCCTGGTCCCCCAGCAGCACCAGCTCGCCCGCCGGTGACGTGCGCGCGGCGCGACGCGATTCGTGCAACAGCATCAGCGCCAGGAGGCCCTCGGCCTCGGGCTCCGACAAGAGCTCGATCAGCAGCCGTCCCAGGCGGATGGCCTCGCCCGAGAGATCGTGCCGCGTCAGCAACTCACCCGAGGACGCTGAGTACCCCTCGTTGAACACCAGGTAGACCACGTGGAGCACGGTGTCGAGCCGTGCCGGCAAATCGCTGCGGGACGGCACCTGATACGGAATGTGCGCGTCGCGGATTTTGATCTTGGCGCGCACGATGCGCTGGGCCAGGGTGGACGGGGCCGTGAGGAAGGCGCGCGCGATCTCCTCGGTCGTGAGGCCGCAGACCTCGCGCAACGTCAGCGCGATCTGCGCGTCCGGCGGCAGGGCCGGATGGCAGCAGGTGAAGATCAACCGCAGCCGATCGTCCTCGACGCTCTCCTCGTCCCAGGAGGCGGGGTCGCTGGTGTCGGTATCCAGTCGGCGGGCGAGCTCCGCCAGCGATGCGTCGAACCGGGCGCGCCGGCGCATGCCGTCGATGGCCTTGAAGCGGCCGGTCGAGACGAGCCACGCCCTAGGGTTGGCGGGTACGCCGTCACGCGGCCAGCGCTCCACGGCAGCCGCGAAGGCGTCCTGCAGCGCCTCCTCGGCCATGTCGAAGTCGCCCAACAGGCGGATCAGCGTCGCGAGGACGCGGCGCGAGTCGGAGCGGTAGACTGCGTCCACCAGCTCACGCACCCCCGCCTGGTCGGCCGCGTCCTCGCCCACGGCTACTGCTGGCTGAACACCATGATCGGCCGCACCTCGACGCTCCCCAGGCGGGCCGACGGGATCTTCGCGGCCACCTGGAGGGCGTCGTTCAGATCGCGGGCGTTGATCAGGTAGAATCCGCCCAACTGCTCCTTCGTCTCGGCGAAGGGACCGTCGGTGGTGGACAGCTTGCCGTTCCGGATCCGCACGGTCGTGGCCGTGTGAATCGGCTGCAGCGCTTCCCCCGCGACGTAGTGGCCGCTCTTGCGGATCCCCTCGGTGAAGGTGTGGTACTCGCCCATGAAGGCGTCCGACTCGCTCTGGGACATGGCGCCCAGCTTCTTCTCCTCATCGTAGATCAGGCAAAGGTACTTCATAGGTCCCTCCCGAATCGTGGTGGAACGGCCGTGGACGCCAGATAGTCGTTCGGGGGAACCGAAAATCGACACCGGCGAAGCGCCCGCCCCGCGCGCTCAGTGCAGCAGCATGATCCGCCCCACGGAAGGCACACCGTTTCCACTCACCAGGAAGAGCATGTAGGGGCCGGGTGGGGCCGCCGCCCGGCTCGTGGGGAGCATAATCGAGAGGCCCCCGGTCACCGGCGAGAAGCTGAGGGGAACGAGCCTCTGGCTCTGATCGAAGGCATGCGTGACCGAACCGAACCGGATCAACGTCACTTTCGTGACGGCGGCTCCGCCTGGGGTCGTGACCACCAGCGTCTGGCCGTATGTCACGGCGGCGGGTGTCGCGCCGGTGATGGTGGGGCGCGGACCGTTGAACAAGTACGGTGGAGAATACAGCTCGTAGTTCAGCTCGTCCACGGCGCCGATGCTGGGTGCGCCGCCGCTGCCGGTGTTCAGCACTTGTCCATCCGGCAGGAGCAGCGAAGTCTGATGGTAGATGCGAATTACCGCGTTCCTCGCGAGCGTCGTCCAGCGGCCTGTCTCGGGGCTCCACAGCTCGGCGTCGTACACTGCGCCCCGGGGGTTGCTGAAGCCCGAGTCCGACGTGCCGCCGGTGACGAGAACGGCCCCGGTCGGCAGCAGCGTCGCGTTCATCTGTCGGCGGGCGTGTGCCATCGAGCTGGTGTACGTCCACGTGGGGCTGGCACTGTTCAAGTCGATGATCTCCGCCGTATTGGTCGGCGGATCGCCACCGCCCGCGTAGAGGATCTTCCCCGGCTCGTACATGACCGCGGATCCGTAATTGCGCCCCCCGAACCGGCGCAGGGGGCCGTCGGTCCAGCTCCCCGTGCCCGTGACGTCGAGATAGCGCGACTGTTGCTCCTCGCCGGCGTAGAAGACGCGCCCATCGGGTGCCACGAACATGCGGGGATACAACGGCAGCTCGAGAGACGCTCCTGCCAGCTGGCGCCACCCGGTTCCGTCCCAAACCTCGGGGATCGTCACGTTGGCGCCCGCTTCATCGGTGCCCGCGAGCGTCAGGACCTCGCCGTTCGGCAGGGTGGTGTTGGTCGGATACCAGCGCCCCGCGGCCATGGCCGGCTCCACCTGCCACACACCCGCGACGGGATCGAACACGTTGGTGTTGGCGAGGCCGTGCAGGTCGGAGATGTGGCCACCGGCCGCGAGCAGCCGGCCGTCGGGGAGGAAGTCGTGACCGGCACAGAACAGCAGCGAGGGGGCCGGCACCGGCGTGAAGGCACCCGTGGCCGGGTCCCACACCTGTGGATCGCCGGTGCGGCCCCAGCTCAGCACCTTGCCGGTCGGCAGCAGGTGGAGGTGCACCTGAACGATTGGCGCCGGGCGCACGGACGACCACTGGCCGACCAGCACGAGCGGCGGACCTTCGATGCGGGGCACCGTGGGATCGGTGCAGGCGTGTAGGAGCAGCAGGACCACGAGCGACAACCGGACGGTAGCGCGCAAAGCCCCTCCGGGGACGGTGTCGAGCGACCAGCCGCAAATCTAGCGCGCGCACGGGTGCTAGGCTCGCGACGCCGTGGATGGCTCCCCCGCGTCGCCTTGCGCCGTTCCGCGGTCCCCGCGATCATGCGACACGATCACTGCCATGACGACCGCCCACGTTGCTGCGACCGTTCCGCTTCCGCCGCCCGTCGCGCGGCCCCAGGACGCGCAGCTCCGCCAGGATGTGCGTTGGCTTGCCGCAACGCTGGGCCGTGTGGTCGGCCGCCTGGCAGGTGAAGACACATTCCGGGCGGTCGAGGAGTTGCGCCGGGCCTGCCGCGCCCGACGGCTCGGCGTCCCGGGCGCGCCGGACCTGGACACACTGCTCGCGCGGACCCGATCCCTACCACCGGAGACGGCGCGTCTCACGGCACGTGCGTTTACGGTGTTTTTCATTCTTATCAACGCCGCGGAACAGGCTCATCGGGTCCGACGGTCGCGCCAGGACGACCTGGCCGCAGCGCAGCGCGGATCGGTGCGCTGGTCGCTGCGACGCCTGCGTGAGGCCGGCCGGGGAGCCGAGGAGGTCTCGCACGCCCTGCTAACGCTCGACGTCCGACCGGTCCTCACCGCCCATCCCACCGAGTCCGCCCGACGCACGATTCTCGATCTCCAGGCGCGTCTGGCGGAGGGTCTCCTGACGCGGAACGGCGCGCCGGAGCCCCAGCGCCGCGCCATCGAGGGGCGTCTCGAGGGCGAGGTGGAGCTCCTCTGGCTCACCGAGGAGGTGCGGCGCGACCGCCCGACGGTCATGGACGAAGTGTCGAATGCCCTCTGGTATCTGGAGGACCGCCTCCTCGACGCCGCGTCGCGGGTGCGCGAGCGTCTCGTCCAGGCGTTCGAGGACGAGTTCGGCAGCGGGCTCGCCGCGGTGACCCCGCTTACCATGGGGAGCTGGGTCGGGGGCGACCGGGACGGCAACCCGTTCGTCACCGCGGAGATCACGCTCGCTGCTGCGCGCAGCGCCCGCCGCGCGGTGCTCGGCCACTACGCGCGGGCGCTGGCGGACCTCACGGCGCGGCTCTCTGTTTCCGAGCGGCTCGCCGCGGTCTCGCTCGAGCTGCGCGCCTCGCTCGAGCGGGACCGCCAGGAGCTGCCGCGTGTGTGGGAGGAGAATCGCCGCCGCAACGCCGACGAGCCGCTGCGTCTCAAGGTGAGCTTCATGCGGGCCCGGGTCGAGGCCGATCCCCCGGGGTACGGCTCTCCCGGGGAGTTGGAGCGCGATCTGAGGCTGGTTGCGGACAGCCTGGATTCCGTCGGTGCGGCGCACGCGAGGCGTGCCCTGGTGGAGCCGCTCCTGGCCCAAGTACGCGCCCACGGCTTCCATGGGTACCGCCTGGATGTGCGGGAGGACGCTGCCGTCCACACCCGGGCGCTCGACGACCTCGCGGCGAGCGTCGGACTCGGGCGTCTGGACGGCGAGGCCATCCGGCGGGAGCTGGCCGGCCGGCGCCCACTGCACACGCCGCACGCCGCCCTCGCGGGGCCGACCGATGGGACGCTGCAGGTGTTCCGGGTCATGCGGGCGATCCAGGACGAGATCGGCGTGGCCGCGGCCTCGACCTACATTGTCTCGCGCACGCGGTCCGCCGAGGACCTGCTGCGCGTGCTGCTGCTGGCCCGCGAAGGAGGGCTCGTGGATCTGTCGCGCGAGCCCGCGCTCTCCCGCCTCGACATCGTGCCGCTGTTCGAGACCCTGGAAGATCTCGAGCAGGCGCCGCTCGTCGTGCGGTCGCTGCTCGGCGACCCGATGTGGCAGCGCCACCTCGCCGCCCGCGGACGGCACCAAGAGGTGATGCTGGGCTACTCCGACTCCGCCAAAGACGCCGGACTCCTCCCCTCGGCGTGGGCCCTCTACCGCGTGCAGGAGGACGTGGCGCGGGCCTGTGCCGACGCCGGGGTTCGGTGGACGCTGTTCCACGGCCGCGGCGGCACCGTGGGACGCGGGGGGGGCTCACCGGTGGCGCGGGCGCTCACCGCGCTTCCCCCGGGCACCGTGCAAGGGGGAATCAAGATCACCGAGCAGGGTGAGATCGTCTCCCAGAACTTCGGCCTCCTGTCCGTTGCCGAGCGCAGCCTCGAGCTGATGCTCAGCGGCGTCTTGTTGCATCGGTTTGAGGACTGGCGCAACGGCCTCGAGCCCGGCGAGGAAGCGCGGTTCCGGGAAGTCATGGATCGCCTGGCGGCGGAGGCGTTGCCTCCCTACCGCACGCTGGTCTACGGCGGTGGGGATTTGTTCAGGCTCTTCCTCGACACGACTCCCGTCCGGGAGCTCGCCGACGTGCGCTTCGGGTCGCGGCCGGCCTACCGCACACCGGGTGAAGAAACGATGGAGGGGATGCGGGCGATTCCCTGGGTGTTCGGGTGGACCCAGACGCGACTCATGCTCCCGGGATGGTTGGGGGTGGGCACGGCGCTCGAGGCCGTCGGCAGCGAGCCCGGTGGGCTCGCGGTGTTGCGCCGCATGGCTCAGGCCTGGCCGTTCTTCGACGACCTCCTCGCCAAGGTAGAGATGGTGTGCGCCAAGGCGGACCTCGCCATCGCCCGGATGTACGTGCGAGAGCTGGACGGTGACCTCGCGCTCTTCGACCACTTGGAAAACGAGTTCCGCCGCACGATCGCCGCGCTGCTTCGCATCCGAGAGAGCGATTACCTGATGCGCGACAATCCCATGCTCCAGACGGCGATCGGGCTCCGGAACCCGTACGTGGATCCGCTGTCGCTGCTCCAGGTGACCTTGTTGCAGCGCAAGCGTGCCGCTGCCCCCGGCACGTCCGGGGCCTCTGGCGACCCGACGCTGGCGTCGGTCACCGCCGGCTTGGCCTCCACGCTGAACGGCATCGCGCAGGGGCTCCGCAACACCGGCTAGAAAGGGCCCGCCATGCGAGTCGAGTACTCCCTCCTCCTCCTCGCCGCAGCGACGCTGCGGGCACAATCCCCGACGCCCATGGAGTGGCCGGTGTACGGTGGGGGACCCGAGAGCATGAGGCACTCGTCCCTCCAACAGATCAAGCGCCAGAACGTCAAGCATCTCAAGGTGGCGTGGACGTTCGACGCTAGCGACGGGATCCAGAGTTCCGAGCTGGAGGTCAATCCCATCGTGGTGAAGGGGGTCCTGTACGCTACGACGGTGAGCCTCAACACCGTGGCTCTCAACGCCGCCACCGGCGAGCTGTTGTGGCGCTTCGACCCGTACAGCGGGCGCAAGGTGCGCGGCGGGGGTGGTCGCACACGCGGTGTCGTCCACTGGGGCGACGGCCAAGACCAGCGGATCTTCGTCGCGGTGCAGCAGTTCCTCTATGCGTTGGACGCCACGACGGGACGCCCCATCGCGGCATTCGGCGACGGCGGCCGTGTCGACATGCGGGACGGGCTCCGGCCCGGCGAGAAGCTGATGGTATCGCTCGGGACACCCGGGATCGTGTACAAGGACCTGCTCATCATCGGCAGCCGGACGGCGGAGAGCCTCCCGACGCCGCCGGGCGACGTGCGGGCGTACGACGTGAGAACCGGGGTGCTGCGCTGGACCTTCCATACGATTCCCCGGCCCGGAGAGTTCGGGTACGAGACCTGGCCGAACGACGCCTGGACGTATTCCGGCGCCGCCAACAACTGGACCGGTATGTCCCTCGACGTGGCGCGGGGCCTTGTGTTCGTGCCCACGGGCTCGGCGGCCGACGACTTCTATGGGGCCAACCGCGCGGGGGACAACCTGTTCGCCAACTCCCTCATCGCGCTCAAGGCGGAGACCGGCGCGCGTGTATGGCATTTCCAGTTCGTCCGCCACGACCTGTGGGATCGAGACCTGCCCGCACCGCCGAACCTGGTCAAGGTGCGTCGCGACGGCCGGCTGGTCGACGCGGTCGCGCAGATCACAAAGTCGGGGCACGTATTCCTGTTCGATCGCACGAGCGGCGCGCCGCTCTTCCCGATCGAGTACCGGAAGTACCCGCCATCGGACGTGGAGGGCGAAAGCACGGCTGATTCGCAGCCGTTGCCGCTCGTGCCTGAGCCGTTCGCGCGCCAGCAGCTGACCGAGGGCCTGCTGACCCGTCGCACGCCCGCGGCGCATCGCGCCGTGCTCGCGCGATTCCGGGCGCTGCGCAGCGGGGGCCAGTTCGTCCCAGCAAGCCTTCAGGGCACGATCGTCTTCCCCGGTCTCGACGGCGGGGCCGAATGGGGCGGCGCGGCCGTCGATCCCGAGACGTCGATCCTCTACGTCAACGCGAACGAGATGCCGTGGACGGTGGCCCTGGTCGAGCGCGCTCCCGCGGCTGACGCGGCCGGCGGCAAGGAGCTGTACGCGACGCAGTGCGCCGGCTGCCACGGCGCCGACCGGAAGGGATCCCCTCCCACGTTCCCGTCGCTCGTCAACCTGAGCGACCGCCTGACGACGCCGGAGATCCGCGCTGTCATGTCGGACGGGAGCGGTAGGATGCCGGGCTTCGCGCGGCTCGGCTCGGAAGCGTTGTCGGCGATTCAGAACTACATCCTGTCCTCATCCCCTGACTCCCTCGCCTTCAATTCCCCCTCTCCGGAACGGAGCAGGGGCCAGGGGGTGAGGTCCCCGATCGAGCAGAAATACCGCGTGGAGTACGGGCGATTCCTGGACCCGGACGGATACCCGGCGGTGAAGCCGCCGTGGGGTACGCTCAGCGCCATCGATTTGACCACCGGTCGGTACGTCTGGAAGGTCCCGCTGGGCGAGTATCCCGAACTCGCAGCGGAGGGCATGACCGCCACGGGCTGCGAGAACTACGGCGGTCCCCTGGTCACGGCGGGGGGCTTGGTGTTCATCGGGGCCACGAACTGCGACGGCAAATTCCGGGCGTTCGACAAGGCCACGGGGGCGCTGCTGTGGGAGACGACGCTCCCGGCGGCCGGGAACGCCACGCCCGCGACCTACGAGGTCGATGGCCGGCAATTCGTCGTGATCGCCACGAGCAGCGGCAAGTCGAGAGCCCCGGCACCTGCGACCTACGTCGCCTTTGCACTCGACGAGCACTGACTGCACGTCTTGCCAAGGCGCCGAGTGCATCTCACTTTCAGGCGTGCACCGGCGAACGTTCGTCCACGCCCTCGGCGCCTCGCTCGCGACCGGACCGTGGGCGTCCCGCGTCGTGCGCTCCCCTCGCCGCCTCAACCGTATCGGGCTCGAGCTCTATTCGGTCCGGGACGCGATGGGCCGGGACCCCGAGCGCACACTCGCCGCCGTGCGCGCCATGGGGTACACGGATGTCGAGCTGCTCTGGTCCTTCGGTAATTTCGGCCGCACCACCGAGCAAGTCCGGGCGGCCCTCGATCGCGAAGGACTGCGCGCGCCCTCGGCCCACGTCTCGCCCACGGTCGTGCTCGTCGGGTGGGAGCGGAGCCTCGCCATCGCCCAGCGGCTCGGTCACGAATACCTCATCGTGCCGAGCTTCACGCCGGACACGGCCCGCTCGCTCGACGATTGGCGAGAATGGGCCGACCGCTTCAACGCCGCCGGCGCCGCCGCGCGGCGCGCCGGCATCTGGCTCGCCTTCCACAACGAGGCCGAGCACCTGAAGCCGATCGACGGCACGGTGCCGTACGACCTGTTCCTGGAGCGAACGGACCCGGCCGTCGTCCGTCACCAGCTCGACGTCGGCAACCTGGCGATGGGGGGCGGCGACCCGCTCGCCTATCTCGAGCGGTACCGCGACCGCTACTGGAGCTTCCATCTCAAGGACGTCGTGAAAGACCGCTCGCGAGACACGGAGCTCGGCACCGGAACGCTCGATTTCCGGCGCCTGCTGGCGGGCATTCCCGACATCGATCACAAGCCCTGTTACGTCGAGCAGGAGGGTGTCGAGCATCCGCTCGCCAGCGCGCGACAGAACTGGGAGTATCTGAAGACGCTGGAGTTCTAGCGCATGGCCGGTTGCTGACGGTTACTTCGGAAGCTGATAGGAGCCGGTGCACTCCCAGGCGCTGACGCCACCGGCAATCCACGTTCCCCTGCACGACCCGCTTCCTCGGAGGCCCTGTAGCTTCCCCGTACCACCCACGAACAGCCAGTTCCACGTTGCGCTCTGAGGCGCTCCGCCCTTCAACGCTGTCGTCCCCACGTAGCGATAGTGAGCCTGGTTTCCGTCGGACATCGTGTCCAGGAAGTAGCCGTGGAACTGCGAGGTGCTGTCGCTCAGCTCGTCGGCTTGCACACCCGTGCCTCCCTTGGACCGTAGCCCCGCGATCGCAAAAGGCTTGGTCCATCGGCACTTGGTCTGGCTGATCGTGAACGCATGGTTGGGGCGATCTCCGATCGCGATCGTGTGCGCGACATCGGGCTTCGCGCATGTTCCGGCACCGGACAGCTTGGTCTGCGCCGCGAGCACCTGCGCGCCGAGGAACGTCAGTGCGAGCGCGAGGAAACGTGTACGCATCTCATCCTCCTTAGGCGTCTTGGAACTGGAAGGAGTAGTTCGGATCTCAACCTGCGGCCGAAGCCGCGACGCTGCCGAAGACACCAGCAGGGGTGCCAGCAGAGCGAGGATCGCGCGGGGCGCGGTCATGGCGCTTGGGGCCGCGATTCACTTCGCGTCGTACCCGGCGAATTCCCCGCGCTGGTACACGTTTCCCTTGTATTCCTGGTCGAGGTGGATGCCGATCTTGGAGGTATAGTAGCCGCGCGCGGTCCACCCCTTGAGCTCCCTGAAGAAACGCTCCCCCGCCGTCTTCGGGTCTTGCTCGCCGGCCGCCATGCGGGTGAGGACCGCGACCCGTTGGTCCGGCGTGGCCTCGAGGAACGGCTTCCCGTTGAGCTCACGGGAGAGTCCCTCCACCGCCTGCAGCCCGGAGCGCCATTGCGCCTGCCAGTCGGGCTCGAGCGATTCCGCCAGACGGCCGTCGATGTAGCCGGCCACTCCGGCGGCGCGCGCCCCTGGTGAATGGTCGTCGGCGGGGATGATCAGCTCGGTGAGCTCATCCAGCAGCGCGTACTCCGCCGCTGTCAGGAACTTGCCCGGGACGCCCACCGCGGGCTGCGTCGTGACCGCCCCGGCCTGCAGCAATGGAGTGACCAGCGCCGCCGCGGTGGCGGCGATCATGTCGCGGCGCGAGAGTGACTCCAAGTGTTTGGGCGCGTCCGTCATAGGTTCCCCTTCCTGAATTCGTCCGCCAGATGGTCACAAGAGCGCCACGCCAGCGCCATGATGGTCCACGTGGGATTCTGACACGAGGCGCTGACGTGGCTCGAGCCGTCTACGACAAACAAGTTCCGGACGTCGTGCGACTGCTGAAACTGGTTCAGCACCGACGTCTTGGGATCGTTGCCCATCCGCGCGGTGCCCAGCTCGTGGATCGACCATCCTTCCGTGAGGATCTCCTTGTCCTGGCCCACCACTTCGATCCCGGCACCCTCGAGCATCTCGCGGCCCGTCGCGACCATGTCCTCGGCCATCTTGCGCTCGTTGTCCGAGAACTGGTAGTGGAAGCGCAGCACCGCGATTCCCCAGGCATCTTTCGTTTCGGGATCCAGGTCGACGAAGCTCTCGTAGCGAGGCAGGACCTCGCCGAAGGCCCCCATGCTGATGAAGGCCGCGGCGTGATCACGCACGGTCTTCTTGAACTGGGCGCCGAAACCCGGCGTATCGAAGACGTGCGCCGGGAACATGGAATGGCCGCTGTTCCCCTCGTAGCCGTAGCCTCGGATGAAGCCGGGCTGGCGGTCCTTCAGATTCCGGAAGCGCGGGATGTAGAACCCTCCCGGGCGGCCGTCATCGAGCGTGTGCGGCTTGCCCACGAGCTCCTTGATCAGACCCGTGACACCCGGTCCCATCACGTGCTCGCAGAAGTTGTGACCGACATGCCCGCTCGAGTTGCCGAGGCCGTTGGGATGCTGCGGGGAGCGCGACAGCAGGAGGAGACGGGCGGATTCGAGCGTGGACGCGGCGACGATCACGACCTTCGCCTTGGCTTCGTAGCTCTTGCGCGTCGCGCTGTCGAGAAACGCGACCCCCCGCGCCCGGCCGGTGTTCTTGTCGACCAGCACCTCGTGCGCGATCGAGTTGGGCCGGACCGTCAGGTTCCCGGTGTCCATCGCCGGATAGATGAGCCCGGTGGGCGAATCGAACACGGCGTGGATGTCGCACCCGCCCGGACGCCGATCGCAGGCGCCCCGGCCGTAGCACTTGCTCCGGTACTTGTTGTGCTTCAACCCGTCGGTGGTGACGCCGGCGCGATACGGCGTCAGGACCTGTCCCGTCTTCTTCAAGCTCTCCCGCAGCTTCACCTCCCCGAGGTTGAGCTTCGAGGGACGCTGGAACCGGCTGTCCGGCAGGTGCGGCAGGTTCTCCTTCACCCCGGAGATGCCGAGGTAGAGGTCGACCTTGTCGTAGTACGGCTCCAGGTCCGCGTAGGAGATGGGCCAGTCTTCGCCGTACCCGTCGTGGGACTTGGCCTTGAAGTCGTAGTCGGAGAGGCGGAGGGCCAGGCGGCCCCAGATATTGGTCTTGCCGCCCAGACAGCGCGCCCGGACCCAGGCGTAGTTGGTTCCGGTGTAGGGGTGATCCTTCTCGTCCACCAAGATGTTCTTGACGTAGTCCGACCCCGACCATCCCCCGACGTACGAGTACACGTGCTTGAAGGCCGCGCCCTTGGCGTACGGCGGCTTGCGGATGGTGTACTCGTTGAACGAGAGGTGGTGCGATCCCGGCGGCGCGTCGCCCCGGCGCGGGTGATCGTAGGGCCACTGCATCGAGCGCAGCTCCTGCTCGATGGGAAGCTTCTTCCCGGCCTCGAGCATGAGCACCTGCAGGCCGTGGGTGGTGAGAACGTGCGCGGCCATTCCGCCCGCCGCGCCGGAGCCCACGATCACCGCATCGTAGGTCTTGGACAGGTCGACGTCCTGCTCGAGCGGTGGGGGAACGCGAACCAGGGTCATCGAGGCCTTCCTGGGTTAGACCGGTGGAGTACAGAGGCGCGCGGGTCGGCGTGCGAATCGCGCTTAAGGTGCAGGCGATCCGCGTGCGGGCGCAAGCTCAACATTTTCACTTGGGTGGGTTGGGATCCCACACGGCCACCCCGACCCGCGAGTCGGCCGTTCCATAGTACAGGTGCCAGCGTCCGTTGAAGGGAACCAGCCCCTCCACGAACGTCGTGCCCTCCGTGTACTGTCCGGTCCGTTCGTAGTCCTCCGTGGGCTTGATGAACGGCGCGTCCGAGCGGGCAAGCAGCTTGAGCGGATTGCGGAGATCGTACAGCGCCTGCCCACCCGTGTACACCCGGGGCGGCAGACCCGGATCACCATACTGGCCGCTGTTGCCCGCGTTGTACACGACCAGAATACCGTGCTGCGTGATGATCGCCGGCGGGCCTGCCTCGACCAGCCAAGAGTCGAAATAGCCCGGGCGAGGCGAGAGGACCTTGATCAGCCTGCCGTCCGAGTCCTCAAGCGGCGTCCAGTCGATGAGGTTGTCCGACGTGGCGATGAGAATGGCGGGGACGTTGAAATACATCCAGTACTTCCCGTTCAGCCGGGTCGCGATCAACCGATTCCCTGCCACCCGGACGAGGATGGCCCCGGATTTGGATTCCAGGTTCCGGTGCTTTCCGCCGCCGCTCTTGGCAAAGGCGGGGCCGTGCTTCGTCCAGCTGACTAGGTCCCGGGACGTCGCGATGGCGAGACGGGGGATGCGGCGGTTCCACTGCGTGTACGTGAGCACATACGAACCGTCCTCAGCCTCGACGACGCGCGGATCCTCGACCCCCCCGGGCCACTCGTACTGCGCCTGCGCGTCCTGGTCAGGGTACAGCACCGGCGCGCTTCTGCGCGTGAAGCGCAGTCCATCCGCGCTCTCCGCCAGCCCGATGCGCGACGTGTGGTGGCCGATCGTGTTGTCTCCGCTCGCGTCTTCGGCGCGATACAGCAGATACACCTTCCCGTCCTTCACGACGGCCGCGGGATTGAAGGTGGCATGCTCCTCCCAACGAACGACGGTGTCGCTCATGGAAGAGCGGAACTGGGACGCGGGACTGGGCGTGATCGCCGGGTTCACCTCTCTTGGTTTGTCAAAAGGACCAAACATCCATGCACGCCCCTGCCCGCACGTCGGCTGTCCCGTCACAGAGCCCGGCGCGGACAAGAGCATGACAATGACGGTGACGCTTCCCATCACACTCATCGCCCCACCGAGGCCCTTCAGCGCGCGGCGTCAGCCAGATCGGTAACCGCTCCGATGAGCGTGCGCACTTTCGACTGGTCGGCGGCACGCCCCTGCTCCTGACCGTCCACGACGAGCTGGGGTGCGCCCCGCAAATCACTGTTCAGCTGCGTCGCCAGTTGAGCGAGCGCATCACGGCGCTCTTGTCCCGACAGCTTCTCGGCGCGGGCGAGGGCGCTTCGCGCGGCAGACAGCTTCTCCGGCGCCAGGCCCTTCGAGCGTGCCAGCTGGTCCAGGTACGCCCGGGCCACCACGAAGCTCGCGGGCCAGACCAGCGGCTGCTGATCCTGGGCGTTCAAGTGGTCGAAATGCACCAGCTTGGCGGCGTCGATCTCATTCTGGGAAAGCAACCCGCTGGGTTGGAGCTCGAAGATGTCGAGCCCGCGCGCGATTTCGGAGCTCACGATGTAGCCGTTGTACCAGTAGGCGGACCACGACCCGGCGCCCACGAGCTTGGTCGAGTCCATCGGGCCGCGGTCGAAATAGGCGATCTCCCGCGGGTGCGCCGGATCGGTCCAGTCGAACACCGAGATGCCGCCCTGATACCACCCCTGGGCCATGATGTCGCGGCCGGGGATCGGGATCAGCGTGCCGTTGTGGGCCACGCAGTTTTCGTTCGGCGTCTGCGGGGCCGGCAGCTTGTAGTAGCTCTTGAACGTCATCGTGGCGCCCGCGAGGGTAAAGATCGCGTCCGCGCCCCACTCGGGCTTGTCCGTCACGCGGCAGCGCGGCTGCAGTCCGCCGCCCCACTCGTCGGTGAACAGGACCTTGGTGCCGTCGTTGTTGAACGTCGCCGAATGCCAGAACGAGAAGTTCGAGTCGGCCACGGCGCCGATCCGCTTCGGATTCGCGACGTCGCGGATGTCGAGCAGGAGGCCGTAGCCCCCGCAGGCGCCGCCCGCGAGCCCGATCGCCGGATAGACGGTGATGTCGTGGCACTGGGTCGGCCCCGGAGGCGGCCCGTTGCCACGCGGGGGAGGGTTGACGCTCCGATCGAAGATGACCTGGGCGTTGGTCCGCAGCACCGCGCTGTCTGCAGCCGTCGGTGCACCGGTCCCTCCGCGCGCCTTGACGATGCTGTCGAGCCGAAACGTGACGAACCTCGGCCCCAGCACGATTTCCACACCGTTGCGCGCTGCCGTGAACCCGCCCGTGGCCCGCGCCTCCGCGGCGGCCTTCGCCGCCGCGGCAACGTCCTCCGGCGTCTCACCGTGTGAGGGCGCCTGCGTCAGGTCGTTGAAGATCCGCGGGGAGCTCACGATGCGCGCCTGCTCCGGGTGCGCCAGCGGAACCTGGATCACTTCGATCCGGAACAACGCGCTGTTGGGATTCGAGTCCGGCGGCGCCGCCGAACACCCCGCTAGCTCGTTGGGCGACCTGACCGGGGCCGAGCCGGAGACGTAGATGTATACGTTGTCCGCGTCGGTCGGAGACGTCACTACGGTGTGCGTGTGCGAGCCGCGGCAGGTTTGCACGTCGGTGATGTGGCGGGGATTCGCGACGTCCGTGATGTCGAAGATCCGGATCCCGCGGAGCCGGTCGTGGCTCACTGTATCGGTGACGCCCTGCGTGCCGCAATCGGTACGCCCGTTGAGGGCCTCACCGGACACGAACAGGAGGTTGCGGTAGACGGAGACGTCACTCTGCGACCCCGGGCAGACGAAGGCCCTGTGGAGCCGGGGACTCCGGGGATTGGAGATGTCCCAGACCTGGACTCCGGAGAAGTTGCCCTGAAAGACGTATGGTCCGGTGAACGACAGGTCGGAGTTGATGAACTGGAAGTCGCCCGGGGTGCTCCGGTTGATGAAGTCCGGGGAGGGCGGCGTGGTCGAGACCAGGCGGATGTTCCAGGCGGCCTGGGCGGCGTTCATCCAGCCGGCGCGGAGCCCGACCCGCGGGTCGGGGCTCGGGGCCGTCGTGGACATATTGACCTTCGACGTGGCGCACGCCGCGGCGGACAGCGCCACGCTGGCGAACAAGGCGAACAGGGATTGGGATTTCACTGAGCGCTCCGGTTGAGGTCGTCGAGCATGCGCGTCATGCGGTCGATTTCGGTGGTCTGGTCGGCGTTCACGTCGGCGGCGAACCGGAAGATCGGGCCGTCCTGCGCGGCGCCCGGGGCGGCGAGCAGCTGTGCGACCATCGTGATCGCGCCCTGGTGGTGCTGAATCATGAACGTGAGGAAGAGGCGGTCGAACTCCCGGCCGTGCGCGGCGTCCAACTGGGCCATCTGGTCGGGGGTCAGCATGCCGGGCATGAGCATCGGGTGATCCATGCCAGGCATCACGTGACCGCGCGGGTCGGCAGGTGGCACGAACTCGTTGTGCTCGCGCAACCAGCGCTGTGCGAACGCAATCTCGTCGTTTTGGGCGACCACGATGCGCTCGCACAGGGTGCGCACCGCCGCACTCCCGCCATGCGAGGGCGCCCACCCGGCCATTTGGATGGCCTGGGCGTGGTGGCCGATCATCCCCGCCACGAAGTGCACGTCCGCCGCGGTATAGCGAGGGTGACCGCTGGCGGCCTTAGCCTGAGCCGCGGGTGAGAGGGTCGCCTGATGGACCGTGGCAGTGGTGCACGCTGCCGTGGCGATGACCACCAAAAATGGTGTCTTCATGCGGCTCGATCTCCCATGACGCAGCCCACCGTACGGCGCTTAAGCTGCGGCGGTCATGGCCGCGGGCGCAAGGCGCGTGTTGTGCCGATACATGACTGACCGCGACCCCGCAAGTGGAAATCCCGTACGGGGAGCGCGGGGCTTGCCATGCCTGGCAAATTCCAGACATTTGTCGACGCTCACACCCCTCGTGGATTCGAGAACGCAAGGCCTCGTTCTACGGGTGCTCACGCATCGGCGTGCCCGGCCAGGTGCTGGGCACCATGCGCGCGGTGGCGATCCCAGACCGGGCCTCGGTCGGATCCATCCGCTCCATGCCGGAATCCGCGCTGAAGAATCCCATCTTAGGCCACAGCTTCACGAAGTAGACGCTGTCCGCCACGGCATCGAGCGACACGCCGCTTTCGTTCTCGCCGGCGGGGGAGCTCACGCGATGCAGGCCGGGTGCGAGCTCGACCATGAGGTAGGTGCCGGCGGCGGTGCGGCCCACGATCTGGCTGTCGATGGCAACGCTGAGCTTGGAAGCTCCGCCAAAGGCGCCACCCGCACGATGTACGTAGATCCGCGCCATCCCGGGCGAGGGCTTGAACGTAAGAGCGACCGCCTGCAATTCGGGTGGGGCGGTCGGCACGGACACGCAGCCAGCGGCGGCAACACTCGCCGCAACGAAGATGGCGGCACGGAGCATGTCGGCCTCCTGGGTCGAAGGCGATGGGCGATTGGCCCCTAACGGATCGGACGAACCTCGGTTGGATCGATCACGACGGGAGTCCGATCCGGCCCGAGCGCCCATTCCGATAGAGTCCCTGTCACGACCACCCGGCTGCCCGTAAGTCGGCGAACGTCACGCCACGTGGCTTCTGCTCGGCGCACTTGGACGGTGTCCTGACCCTGAAACGCGTCCGTGTTGGGGCTGTCCTTGTAGTCAGGAACTGTGCAAATCGGGGCGTCGAGGATCAGGAGGTCCACGACCTGGGGGCGATCGCCTCGAGCGATACTCTCGTAGTTGGGTGGCCCCGGGAGCCTGCGCTGAATCAAGCGTCCGGTGAGAGAGACTGAAGCGGGCCGATAATGGTAACAGGAATCGGCGAAACCCGGTCGGGCGGGGGCGTGCGCCCCAGCTGCGCCCAGGATGACGAATGAAGAAAACAGGAGCATGGTCAAGGTTCCGGCACACGCCTTAGTCGGTCCGATTGATCACTTGTCCGCGGGCCTGCAGGAGAACCCTGTGCCCGGCACCGTCGCGCAGCCGAACCACGACGGCGACCTCGATCCCCGGTCCCCACTTCGGACCATCGCGCGCGACCACCTCGAAAAACGACGCGTCTGCTCCGCGCGACCGCTCCTCACCGACGGCGGTGGCCCAGGCAAGGTCCCCGTTGATAATCCAGGCAGAGTCGGCCTGCAAGGCGGCAGGGACGGAGGTTCCGTCGACACTCTTGACGCGCAGCACGGCAATGAGGGGCTCGCCATCGGGCGGCGTGATGGGCTGAAAGTCGCGCCACAGATAGGTCTCGAGCCGGAGCGTGACGCCCCCCAACGTAGTCTGTTGGGGCGCGTTGCGGAGGTCGGAGGTTATGGGGACGAGCCGGGGCGGGGCGACGAGGCCGTCGCTGACGCAGGCGCTCGCGAGAGTCCAGACGAGTGCGGTAAGAACCAGGCTCCGGTGGTTCATTTCCTCTAAGGATACCCTGGATCGACGCCGCGGGTCACGTTCGGTGATCACGACACCCTCTCACTCAAGGAACATGTCCGCAATTCGGCGCCCGGCGTACACGCCGACACCGGTCCCGAACGTGCTGACGAGGAACGCCGTCATCATTCCGACGCGTGCGCCGACCCACCAACCGATCGCGCCCCCTAGGCTGGCTCCAAGCAGTGTGAGGACCTTGGACATGAAGTTGCTGCGGAGGGATGAAGGACCCTAGTCGCCCTCGTACTTGAAGGAAACCTTGACCTTCGCCCGATAGCTGTCGACCTCGCCGTCCTTCAGCTGCAAGTCGAGTTGCGAGATCTCTGCCACCCGCAGGTCGCGCAGCGTCTTCGCGGCTCGCTTCACCGCCGCCGCCGCTGCTTTCTCCCAGGACTCGGTGCTGGTTCCCACCAACTCGATGACCTTGTAGACGCTCTCCGCCATGTGAGTCTCCTTGTCATCCTGGGTTGGTTGGACGCTGACGGACCGCGCTTAACCTGCGGGCGCAGGAGCGGCGCGCGCAAGGAGGCGGAGCGACGCCCCCCCGCGATCCGTTAAGGCCTCACAGGTCAAGTGCTTGCGTCGGCTAGCCGGAGAGCGTTCCCGACCTTACATCCTACGCAGCGCAGCGCGACGCCGGGGACCGCCCGACCAGCCGACGAGGGCCCAAAGCCATGAGAGCGACCGTTTGGATCCTGGTGAGCTACCTCATCGGTTGCTTCACCGCGGGCTATTATTGGATGCGGTGGCGCACCGGACAGGACATCCGTCAGATGGGCAGCGGCAGCGTGGGCGCGCGCAATGTGGGCCGCGCGCTCGGCGCGAGCGGCTTCGCAGCGACGTTCCTGCTCGACGCCGCCAAGGGCGCCCTGGCCGTCGCGGGGGCGGGCTGGCTGGAATTGCGGCCCGCCGCGGTCATTGCGTCGATGGTGGCCGTCGTGATGGGCCACAACTGGCCGATGCAGCTGCGCTTCCACGGCGGCAAGGGGATCGCCACGTCGCTCGGGGCGCTGCTCACCTACGACCCCTTCATCGTGCTGTGCCTCTCCGCGATTTTCCTCCCGGTCGTCGCCCTGCTGCGCAACGTCACCTTGAGCGGGCTGCTCGCTCTGGCGCTCGGCCCGCTCGCGGTATGGCTCGCCGGCTTGGGCAAGCCCGCGGTGGCGGCTACTGCCTTCCTGGCCATTCTGGCGCTGGCGACGCATCGCCAGAAGATTCGGGAGCAGATCGCTCGAGTGGCGGGACACCGTGGAACCTGACGCTTCGCTGAGATTCAAGATCGCGAGTGCGGGGGAATTCGAGGCCATCCACCGCCTCAATTACAAGACGTTCGCGGAGGAAATTCCGCAGCACGCCCGCAACCCGGAACAGCGGCTGGTGGACAAGTTTCACGCAGAGAACACGTACGCCGTCTGTTTGCAGGCCGACCGCCTCGTCGGCATGGTCACCGGGCGCGGGAACCGCCCGTTCTCGCTGGACCACAAACTCGTCGGCCTCGACTCCTACCTGCCCCCCGGCCGCAACGTGCTCGAGGTCCGGCTGCTCTCGGTCGAGAAAGAGTATCGCAACGGATTCGTCTTCTCACGCCTCGTCGGCCTGCTCGCGCAACACTTCCGCGAGCGAGGCTACGACCTCGCCATCATCTCCGGCACCGTGCGACAACAGAAGCTGTACCGGCACCTCGGCTTCGTGCCGTTCGGGCCGGTGGTCGGCACGGGCGACGCGCAGTTCCAGCCGATGTACCTGACGCTGGAAAAATTCCTGCAGGTGTCCAAGGCGCTATCGCCGCCGTCCCGTGCGGTGGAGCACCTTCTGGCCAGCTACCTGCCCGGTCCGGTCGACGTGCATGAGGACGTGCGCACGGCGTTTCAGCGCGGGCCCGTCTCGCACCGCTCAGACGCCTTCCTCGCCGACTTCCGCACGACGAAGCGCCTGCTGTGCCAACTGACGAGCGCGCAGCGGGTGGAGATCCTCCTGGGCTCCGGCAGCCTGGCCAACGACGCCGTATGTGCGCAACTGTCGCTGCTCGAGGGACGAGGCGTGATCCTGAGCAACGGTGAGTTCGGAGACCGCCTCATCGACCACGCCACGCGACAGGGTCTGACGTGTGACGTACATCAGGTCGCTTGGGGAGAGCCGTTCGATTATGTGGAGATTCGGCGCCGGGTGCTGCGCCATCGCGAGCTGCGCTGGCTCTGGACGACACATTGCGAAACGTCCACGGGAGTCCTCAACGAGCTCGAGACCCTGAAACGGATCTGCGCCGAGGTGGGGGTGAAGCTGTGCCTCGACTGTATCAGCTCGATTGGCACGCTGCCGGTGGACCTGACCGGGGTGTACCTGGCGTCGTGCGTCAGCGGCAAGGCGCTCGCCTCGTTTCCCGGACTCTCGATGGTCTTCTACCACCACGACCTGGCGCCCGCTCCGACGTCGCTGCCGCGCTACTTCGATCTCGGCTACTACGCCGCGCAGTCCGGTGTTCCCTTCACGCACTCCTCGAACCTCGTGTACGCACTGCAGACCGCGCTCCACCGTATCCGCTGGCCGGAGACGTTTGCCCACCTCGGCGAAGCGGTGGCAGGGTTGCGTCGTCGGTTGCGCGAGGCGGGTCTCCAGATCGTCGCGCCGGACGCGCACGCCTCACCAGCCGTCGTGACCATTGCCCTGCCCCGTGACATCTCGTCCACGGCGATCGGCCTTTCACTCAAGGAGGCGGGCTACCTTCTCAACTACAACTGCGGCTACCTGCTCGAGCGGAACTGGATTCAGATCTGCCTCATGGGCGAGTGGTCGCGCCACCACCTTGAGACACTGCCCGATGTGCTCGCTGAGCTCTGCGCCCGCCGCCCCGGGCGCCCCGACGCGGCGCGCGGGTGCGGTCCTGCTCGTGATGCGCAGGCCCGCGCTTAGGCCGGCCGGTACACCCCCCACACCCCCCGCAACACGTCCGAGATCTCCCCTACCGTCGCCCGCGCCCGCACGGCGTCGAGGATCGGCTCCATCAGCGGCGGCGCGGGAACGCGCGCCGCCGCTCGCAGCGCGTCCAAGGTGCGCGTCACCCGTCCCGCTTCCCTCTGCCCCCGCATTTCCGCTACTCTCCGTCGCTGCGCCCCCGCCAACGCCGTGTAGTCGGGCGCCGGCACCGAGGGGACCTCCTGATCGTCCCCGTACTCGTTCACGCCGACGACGACGCTCTCCCCCGCTTCGATCGCCCGCTGGGCCTCGTACGCGCTGCGCGCGATCGCTTCCTGAAACAGCCCCCCCCCCTCGACCGCCCGCGCCGCCCCACCGGCCCGCTCGATGTCCTCGAGCAACCCGCGCGCCTCGCGCTCCATCCGATCCGTCAACGCCTCCACATACCAGCTCCCGCCCGCCGGATCGACGGTTTCGGGAATCCCGGTCTCGTGCGCCAGAATCTGCTGCGTCCGGAGCGCCAGTGTGGCGCTCTGCTCCGTCGGCAACGCCAACGCCTCGTCGTAGGCATTCGTATGCAGGGACTGCGTTCCCCCCAGCACGGCCGCCAACGCCTGGATCGCCACGCGCACCACGTTGTTCTTGGGCTGCTGCGCCGTGAGCGTCGAGCCCCCCGTCTGCGTGTGGAACCGCAGCCGGCATGCGGCGTCGTTCGCCTGAAAGTTCTCCTTCATGAGACGGGCCCACAGCCGCCGCGCGGCGCGGAACTTGGCGACCTCTTCGAACAAATCGGTGAACGCCGCGAAGAAAAACGACAGCCGCGGCGCGAACTGATTGACGTCCAGCCCCGCCGCCAGCGCCCGCCGCACGTACTCGAGCCCGTTCGCGAACGTGAAGGCCAGCTCCTGCGCCGCCGTCGCCCCCGCCTCCCGCATATGATAGCCCGACACGGAGATCGGATTGAAGCTCATTCCCTCGATCGTGACGAAGCGGCACACGTCGGTTGCAAGCCGGAGCGACGGCTCGATCGGATAGATGTAGGTGCCGCGCGCGATGAACTCCTTCAGGATGTCGTTCTGGACCGTGCCCTGGAGCTTGCCGCGCGCCACCCCGTGCTCCTCCCCGACCACCACGTACATCGCGAGGAGCACGGGCGCCGTCGCGTTGATGGTCATGGACGTAGACACGCGGTCGAGCGGAATCCCGTCGAACAAGCGGGCCAGATCGTCCACCGTGTCGATCGCCACCCCCGCGCGGCCCACCTCCCCCTCGGCCATCGGGTGGTCCGAGTCGTACCCCATCTGCGTCGGCAGATCGAACGCGACCGACAAGCCTGTCTGACCCGCAGCGAGCAGATGCCGGAACCGCGTGTTCGTCTCTTCCGCCGTCCCGAACCCGGCGTACTGCCGCATCGTCCAGAGCTTGCCGCGGTACATCATGGGATGGACCCCGCGGGCGTAAGGAAACGCGCCCGGACGCCCAAGCTCGCGCGCGGGATCCGCTCCCCCCGGCCAGTCGTCGGGACCGTAGATGGGCTTGCGGTCGCTCACTTCGCTCCCACGGCGGCCTCGACCGAGAGAATCCGCGCGGCGAAGGCGACGTCATCCTTGCTGCCGATCACGAGCGGCGTCTTCTGATGCAGGCGCTCCGGCACGACGTCGAGAATGGACCGGCAGCCGTCGGTCGCCCGGCCCCCCGCCTGCTCCACCACAAACGCGAGCGGCGCTGCTTCGTACAGCAATCGCAGCTTGCCCTGGGGATAGTTCGTCGCGGCCGGATAGAGGAAGATGCCGCCGGAGATGAGGTTGCGATGGAAATCGGCCACGAGGGACCCGATGTAGCGCGCGTTTTTCGGTTGGACCTTGCCCTCACCGTTCTTGAACGCCGCGACCACGCGTTGCACCGGCGGGGTCCAGCGGTTCCAGTTGCTCTCGTTCACACTGTAGTACCGGCCCACCGGCGGCGTCCGGATGTCGGGGTGCGACAGGAGAAACTCGCCGATCGTGGGATCCAGCGTGAACCCGTGCACCCCCTTCCCCGTCGTGTACACGAGCATCGTGCTCGACCCGTACAGGATGTAGCCCGCGGCGATCTGCTTCTTCCCCACCTGGAGACAGTCCGCCAACCCCGCCGTGCCGTTTTTCTTGGTGACCCGCCGGTGGATGGAGAAGATGGTGCCGATCGAAACGTTGACATCGATGTTCATCGACCCGTCGAGCGGGTCGTACAGCACCACGTACTTGCCCGCGGCCTTGCCCGGCGGCACGGGCACCGGCTCCGGATCTTCTTCCGAGGCGGTCACGCACACGCGCCCGGTGTGCTGCACGCTGTTCCGCACCGTTTCGTTCGCGAACAGGTCGAGCTTCTGCTGCAAATCGCCCGAGACGTTGACCGCGCCGGCGGCTCCGAGGATGTCCGAGAGCCCGGCGCGGCGCACGTGGCGCGAGATGATCTTGGCGGCGAGGCACAGGTCGTACAGCAGGTTCGACAGCTCCCCCGTGGCCTCCGGGTAGAGCCGCTCCTGCTCCATGATGAACCGCTCAATCGTGATGACTTCGGACCCGTTCACCCTGCCCATCCGTGGAGAAAGTGATGGTGCCGCTCCGATCGGTCCTGAACACCGTGACGCCGTGTCGCGCGAGCCGCTCGAGCACCTCGGGCGCAGGATGGCCGTAGTGGTTGTTCCGACCCACGCTGATCACCGCTTCGCGCGGCGCCAGCTCGTCGAGCCACTCGTCCGAGGTGGCGGTCTTGGAGCCGTGATGGCCGACCTTCAAGAGCTCAACGCGACCCACCGTCCCCGCCAGCCGGCCTTCGACCGGCAGCCCCGCGTCGGCCTGGAACAGCAGCCGCACCGCTCCGTACCGCACCCGCAACACCACCCCGTGCTCGTTGACATCGAGCGGCAGCCGGAGCCAGAGCGAGTCGGGGCTCAGCACCTCGAGCGCAACGCCGTCCACCTCGACCCGGTCCCCCGCGCGCGCCGCGTGCCACCGCGCGCCCGATGCCTCGACGCCCGCGAGAAACTCGAGATACAGCGGCCGGCCCAGCGGCTCCCCCGGCTCGAGCACAAGCTCCGGATCGAACGCCTCGACGACGGCCGGCAGCCCGCCCAGATGATCGGCATCGCCATGGGTCGCAACAACCACCGCGACCCGCCCCACACCCTGGCCACGCAAGAAGGGGACCACAACCTGCCGCCCGGCATCACGGTCCGGGGTGCGGGGGCCGCCATCGATCACGAGCCACCGATCGTGTGGGGTGCGTAACACCGCGGCATCCCCCTGCCCCACGTCCAAGAAGAATACCGTCAAACAGCGACAATCGTCGAGGGTGACTACGTCCCGGAACGTCGTCGCGACGAGAACCGTGGCACACAAGGCGACCCGCGCCGCGATGAGCCACGGGCGGCGCGGCGAATTCCACAGCCACCACGCGGCGGCCGCCACCGCCGCCCACACCAGCGCTGCCTTCCACCCCGCCACCATCACCACATGACCGCCCGGCACGAGGGCCGCGCCCCGCGCGACGAGATCGAGCAGCGCCAGGCCCAGGCCCGCGCCGGCGGCGATCAAGTGCGCCAACCCCGAGCCGAGCCACGACAGCGCCAGCGCCATCACGAGCCCCGGCACCGCGACACTGGCGAGCGGGATCGCGATGAGGTTCGCGAGCACGCCGATCGGCGCCACGGTGCCGAAGGCGAAGGCGCTGATCGGCGCGGTGACGAGCGTGGCCGCGAGCGTGGCCGCCGCGAGCCGCACGAGGCGCGGCGCCCGGGCGAACGCGCGGCCCGCCCAGACCACCGCGCCCACGCCCGCGACCGACAGCCACGCCCCCACCGAGTGCAGCGCCCAGGCGTCCTGGATCAGCACGCCGAGCGCGGCGAGCGCCACCACGCCGCGCGGCGCGACCACGCGCTCGCGCAGGTGCGCGACGTCCGCCAGCACCAGCATCGCTCCGGCCCGCATGGCCGGCGCCGGGAAGCCGAGCAGCCAGAGATAGCCGAGCAGCAGGACGGCCGTCGCGCCGAATCGTGCGCGCGCCGCGAGGCGCAGCTTGCCGAGGATGAGCGCGAGCCAGGCGGCGATGAACCCGACGTGCAACCCGGAGATGGAAAGGAGGTGCGCGAGGCCCGAGCGTACGTAGCGCTCGCGGATATGGGAATCGAGTCTCGCGTTCGGCGCGAACACGAGCGCGTTCACGATTGGCGCTCGCGCGCCGAAGAGCTCGGTGCTCTTCGCGGCGAGCGCATCGCGCAGCGCCCCTCGCCCCCGCGGCACGGGATCGATCGGGCGCGCCCGCCGCACGACGAGCACCCCGCGGTCCGCGGCGCCGCTCCACCCCCCCGCCACCACCCAGGTCGTCCCGCCCCGGGCGGCGGTGCCCTCGGGCCAGCGCAGCCGCACCGAGCCGCCGCACGTCCCGGCGAGCACCTGCGCGTCCACGATCCCGCCGCTCGCGGGAGCCGGATCCTCTAAGCCGACGGTGACTGCCTTGCTGCTCCCTGCTCCCCGCTCCCTGCTCCAGCTTCCAGCACACGTCGCTTCCCGCTCGCGCCCCGCCGCCATCCCCCACACAAGGCCCGCGACGCCCATCACCCCGAGTGCGGTACCAAGGGGCGCCCGTCGCGCGACGAGGAGGGCGGTCCCCAAGACGGGGACGACCGCGTACCACGCACCACGCACCACAAACAAGTCGAGGCCGGCATACAACCCGGCCCCGAACGCGATCGTGAGAAAGAGAATGGGCGGCCGCATCCCGGGCCGCCTAGCGGATCACATCAACTGCACCGGCCTCGCCCCGCAGCGCGGCGCGAGCCCGACCTTGCGGAACCCCTCGAGCAGCGCCACATCCAGCCTGGCCTTCTCCTGGTCGCTGTCGAGTCGCAGCTCGACCAACACTTCGCCCTGGGGCGTGGACACGTAGTTCGGCGCGAGGCGATTGAGCGCGAACACGAGCACGTCGCCGCGGCACGTCTCGCAGCCGCAGAACCGGGGCAGCTGGGGACGGAGCTTCCCGTACTCCCGCTGCAGCACCTCGAACGTCACGTTCGTCACCCCACGACGACGAGCTCCTGCTCCCGCGTGAGCGGCACCGCGGTGAAGGTCGACCCGGTCGTGCCGGTGAAGCGCACGTCGCGATAGCTCCCGATCCAGGCGTCCGGACCCGCCAGGAGCGCCACCTTGTTGGTGCGGGTGCGACCCTGCAACAGGTCGCCGCGCTTGGCGCGCCCCTCGAGCAGCACTTCGTGCGAGCTGCCGACCAGGGCGACGTTCCGGCGGCGCGCGATGCCCCGCACCGCGGTGACCAGGCGCTCGAGGCGCTCCCCCGCCACCGCGTCGGGCACGGGATCCTTGAGCCGGGTCGCGGGCGTCCCCTCCCGCGGCGAGTACTTGAAGGTGTACGCGTCGTCGAACCCCACCGCTTCGACGAGCGACAGCGTCTGCTGGAAATCGCCTTCGGTCTCGCCCGGGAACCCGACGATGATGTCGGTCGTGAGCGCGATCCCGGGAACGGCGCTGCGCAGCGCCGCGACCACCTCGAGATAGCGGTCCCGATCGTAGCGCCGCAGCATCCGCTTGAGCACGCGCGACGCGCCGCTCTGCACCGGGACATGCACGTGCTCGCACACGGCGGGCGTCTCGGCCATCGCCCCGATGGCGCGCTCGGTAAAGTCCGTGGGATAGGGCGACGTGAAGCGCAGGCGCCGCACGCCCGAGACTCTCCCCACTGCGCGCAGCAGGTCGGCGAAGTCGTGGGTGCCGTCGTCGTAGCTGTTGACCGTCTGGCCAAGGAGCGTCACCTCGGTGGTGCCGCCCGAGGCGAGCTCCGTCACCTCGCGCACCACGTCCGCCAACTTGCGGCTCCGCTCCGGCCCGCGCGTCATCGGAACGATGCAGAAGGTGCACCGATAATCGCAGCCACGCTGCACGGTCACGAACGCCGAGTACGACGTCTCGCGTACCGGCGGCACGTCCTCGTAGTGCTCCCAGCTCCTGAACCCGAGCTCGGTCGCCCGCTCCCCGGCCCGCGCCCGGGCGATCAGCTCGGGCAGCCCGCGGTAGCCGTCCGGGCCGACCACGAGGTCCACCTGCGGCACCCGCTCGAGCAAGCGGGGCCCGAGCCGCTGCGCCATGCAGCCCACCACGCCCAACACTCCCCCCGCCTTCTTGAGGCGCTGCAGCTCCCCCATGCGTGACAGAACCTTCTGCTCCGCGTGGTCCCGCACCGCGCACGTGTTCACCAGCATCACGTCGGCCAGCGCGGGATCGTCGGTGCGCACGTAGCCCTCGCGTCCCAGGACGCCGAGCATCAGCTCGGAATCCGAGACGTTCATCTGGCAACCGTAAGTCTCGATGTAGATGCGCGGCATGGTCAGCGAACCGTCACCTCGAAGCGGGGGCGGCCGTTCCACTCGTGCGTGGGAAGATAGACCGAAACGTAATCCTCCGTGAGGACCTCGACTCTTCCCTCCCCCCGACCGCACACCACGCCGTCGGCACGCTGCCCCGTACGGCCCGCCCGGTGCGTCCGAGCCTTCGTCTCCCCGCGCTCGCGCAGCTCGCGCGCGCGCTCACGGATCGTCCCGCTGGGCACGCCCTCGCCCAAGCGCGCCGCCGCGGCGCCGGGACGCTCGCTGTAGGGAAAGACGTGGAGGTAGGTGAACGGCAGCGCGTCCACCAGTATGACCGTCTGGCGGTGATCGGCGTCGCTCTCACCAGGGAACCCCGCGATGATGTCCGCGCCGAGCCCGAACACCGGCAGCCGCTCCGCGAGCCACTCCAGCCGGGCGCGGTACGACTCGGCGGTGTACCAGTGACGGCCCATCCGCTTGAGGATGCGATTCGCCCCGGATTGCAGCGGCGCGTGGAGGTGGGCCGCGAGGTGCGCGGGGGCCTCGATCAACAGCCGCGCGATTGTGTCGTCCACCTCGGTGGCTTCGATGGACGAGAGCCGGAAACGGACGTGCGGGACGGCGGTGATCAGGGCATCAAGGAGATTTCCGAGGGTCGACGGACCCCGGGCGCGCCCGGGGTCAGTTGACCGGTCTTGCCCGTACGTCCCGATGTGCACCCCAGTCAGCACAATCTCCGCATGATGCTCGGCGAGGGCTGTGGCCTCGGCCACCAGCTCCGCGATCCCCCGCGACCGGTTCGCCCCGCGCGCGATCGTCGTCGCGCAGAAGGTGCAGTGCTCGTCGCACCCGTCCTGGATCTTGAGCCAGCCGCGGGCGTTCGCAGGGAATCGCCGCAGCACGGCGTCCACCCGCGGGGCCTTGATCCCGGCGGCCTCGAGCACCTGCGCCGGGTCGGCGCCGCCCACCACCGCGCGCACGTTGGGAAGCGCCGCGATCGCGCCGCCGTCGCGCGCCGCGGCGCAGCCCATCACCACGGTTTCCAGCCGGCTCCCGCCCCGGCCCCCGCGCCGCGCAAGCCGGCGTACCAGGCGCCCGAGTTTCGCCTCGCTCTCGTGGGTCACCGTGCAGGAATTCACGACCGCGAGGTCCGCGGCAGCCGGGTCGTCCACCACGACCACGCCCTGGTCCGCGAACGCCTGACGCACGAGCGCCGTGTCGTACTGGTTCGCCTTGCAGCCGAAGGTATGGAAGTAGACGTTCACGGCCGCACGGTGAGTCCCACGAGCACGGTCCACACGCGCTCGATGAGCCCGCCCCCGCGACGCTCCAGCCGCTCGAGGCCCAGGTCGATGAGCGCCCGCCCCTGCGCGAACGCTCGGCCCGTCCCCAGCGACCCCGCGACCTCGGTCGGCGCCTTGGTCCCGGGGCCGGACGGCATCTGCCCGCCGCGCGCGCCGAGGCGAATCGGCATCCGGCGGGAGCCGAACTCCGCCCCCGCGGACCAGCTCCACGTATCGAACGCACCCACGCCCGCCCGCGACCAGGAACGCCACACCGCCGATGCCGCAACCCGGGCGCTCGGGCTGGGTGCGAACAGCAGACCACCGCCAGCCATCCGCGGCAGGTCGGTGATCGCGCTCGTCGTCTCGGCCACCTTGGCGCGGAGCCGATTGTCGCTCCGCGCCCATCCCGCGATGCTCAAGCCGGGAGCGACGCCGATGAGCACGCTCCCCGACACGCCGAGCCCATCGTAGCGCACCTCGGCGGACTGCCGCACCCTCTGGAACGACGAGTCGTCGAACCGCCGCTCGGCCGTCATGCGGGTCGAGCCGGCGAGCACGTGGACCCCGGCGCCGATCGCGATGCGGCGCGACAGCCGGCTCGCCGCCGCGAGTCGCACGTCCGCCACGCTCCCGTCGCTCGTGAGTTCATCGGTGTGACGTTGCAGCACGCCCCGCAACAGCAGCGAGTCGCGCAACGTCACGTCCCACGACTTGTCGAGGTAGGTCGTGAACCCGGCTGCGACGGCGACGCGCCGCCCCACCGGGCCCGCGACCCCCATCAGGGGAAAACGCGTGGCGCGGAGCGCCGTGGTCGTCCCGCCCACCGCGACGTCGCGATGCGACGTGCCGCCCGCCGCCGTCGCCGTGAGCTGGCCGATGTCGGCGAGCGGCGCTTCCATCAGCGGCGACAACGGGTCGAACGGACCGAACGCGCCGCCGGTGGAGCGTGACCGCACCGACTCCCACCGCCCCGGCGTACCGAGCCCGCGGATCCCGAACTGGGAGTCTTGACCGGACAGGCGGACGGGCGGACTGGCGGACAGAAGCGTCACCGCGACCACGGCGGTCCCGACCGCCCGTCCGCCGGTCCACCTGACCGCCCGGCTCATGGCACCCCGAACGGGAATCGCCGCACAAACGTGACTTGCAACGTCGGGCGGAACGCCGGGGCGACGGACGGATAGAGGCGGATCTCGCCGAAGAACTGGGCTTCCGCCTGGGGCCGCACCACGAGGACGGTCGGGTGGGTCGAATCCGCAGCCCAGAGCTGCAGCAGGTTCGTCACCTCGATCTTCACTGTGCGAGTCGAGTCCGGATGGATGACGGTCGTGTCCCCGAGGCGCGGGTCGATCGGGGACTTAGCACCGAAGTCGGCGAACACCGTGCGCGCCTCGATCACAAACGAGTCGGCGGGCGCCCCGCGGGCCGGGACGGCGGGTACGAGAAAGAGCGTGCCGCGGATGATCTGGGACGAGTCTCTGATGAATTTCGGAAACGCGACCCGCAACAGGCTGTGCGCCGACGGCACGCCGCCCACGGCGAGGGTGGAGTCGAGCGGCGCGGGTGGCGGATTGAACACGAAGCTCGCGAACCCCGCCCCCAGGGTGCCTGGCGTGCGCGCCACGCCGCCGGGCGTCGCGCCCGAATCTACGCGGATGTACCACTGCAGCACGGGCCCGAAGCTGCCCTTGCCGAGCGCGAGGCTCGCGAGCGTGTCGGCGGCGATGCGAATGCCGTACGCCACCGTGCCGGAATCGGTCCCGACGTAGCGTGCCGTTGGGGAATCGAGCTTGAGCGACAGTACGAGGCGGTGGTTGACCGTGTCCACCACGACGCTGTCGCCCGTCACCGTGTCCTTCCGGCCCGGCTGCGCGAGCAGGGTGTCGATGTTCACGCTCCGGAGCGAGTCCGTGAACGGGACCACGGAGCCGAACGTGGTGCTCGTGTCGATCGTGATCGGGAGCCGGTACAAGTGGAGCCGGAGGTTGTGCGTGGCGGTATCGCGCCGGACGAGGTACAGCTGCAGCCGCGCGGAGTCGGCGCCGAGGATCGCGCCCGTCGTCGTGTCGGTGGTCGAGATCCGGAAGCGCGAGCCGTAGCCGTTGATCCGGAAGATCGGCCGGCTGTCCAGGGTGCCCGTCGCGCTGGGAAGATGCGCTGCGAGCATCACGGAGGACTGGTAGGCGAGCACGTAGCCGCGGTACGACGAGTCCCGGCTGATGCTGGTCGTGAGCAGCGTGTCGACGATGGTGATCTGTCCCGAGGGACAGTAGTCCGGGCAATCGCCCGGCGCGGTGAGCCGCTCCACGCACGCCGCGACGAGCAGGACGGCGCCAGCGACCGCGAGCCGGCGCCGCGTCACCTGGTGAGCGTCGCTTTCGCGAACGCGTCGGGCAGGAGGTCGCGCAGCACCCAGCGCCGCTCGGTCTTCGGCCCCACGGCGATCACCTGGAGGTCCAGCCCGAACTCGGCGAGCAGTTGGCGGCACGCGCCGCACGGCGACGCCGGCGGGTCCACGTCCGTCGCCACGACGATGCGGCTGAACCCCCGCGCCCCGTCCGCGACCGCGGCGCCGATCGCCATGCGCTCGGCGCAGATCGTGAGGCCGTAGGAGGCGCTCTCGACGTTCGCCCCGACGAACACGCGGCCGTCGGCCGCCTCGAGCGCCGCGCCCACCCGGAACTTGCTGTACGGGCAGTAGGCGTTTTTCTGCACGTCGCGCGCGCGGCGCACCAGCTCGGCGCTCACGCCCAGACCTCCGCGAGGAACGACGTCCCCGCTGCCAGCGGGGGGGGCGGGGGGGGCGTCACACCGAAGTACTCGGCGACGGTCGCGCCCATGTCCGCGAACGTGCTCCGCTCCCCCAGGGCCGCCGGCCGGACCCGCGGGCCCAGCGCCAGGATCGGCACCGCCTCGCGCGAGTGGTCCGTCGATGGCGTGGTCGGGTCGTTCCCGTGGTCGGCGGTGAGAATGATCAGGTCGTCTCCCGTGATGCGGGCCTCGAGCCGGGGAATCCAGGCGTCGAGCTGCTGCAATCCCTCATGAAACCCCGGGACGTCGTTGCGGTGCCCCCAGGTCTGGTCGAATTCGATCACGTTCACGAAGATGAACCCCGCCGCGGTGTCGTCCAGGGCCCGCTCGATCAGGCGGTACGCGTCCGCGTTGGTCGGCGTGTGCTCGCTCGCGATGTTCCGCGCGGCGAAAAGGTCGTCCACCTTGCCGATCCCGATGCGCGGCACTCCCGCCGCCGCGAGCCGATCGAGCAGGGTGGTCCCCACGGGCTCGATCGAGAAGTCCTTACGGCGCGGCGTGCGCGCGTACGCCCCAGGCTTCCCGGCGAATGGCCGCGCGATCACGCGGCTCACCGCGTGCTCCCCCACGAGCAGGTCTCGCGCGATCGCGCACGCCCGGTACAGCTCGTCCAGGCCGACGGTTTCCTCGTGCGCCGCCACCTGGAAGACCGAGTCGGCCGAGGTGTAGACGATCCACTTCCCGGTGCGCTGGTGCTCCGCTCCCAGCTCGGCGATGATCTGGGTGCCTGACGCCGCCTTGTTGCCCAGATACCCCCGACCAGTGCGTCGCGCGAAGTCGTCCAGCAGAGACGTCGGGAAGCCGTGCGGGTATGTGCGAAACGGCCGCTCGAGTATCACCCCGCAGATCTCCCAGTGTCCGGTGGTCGAGTCCTTCCCCTGCGATCTGGGGAGCGCCACTCCGTGTGCCGCGGTGGGCCTGACCCCGGGCGCCAGGCCGGGGATGGGCCGACATCTGCCCAAACCGAGCCGTTCCAGATTCGGCAGCCGCAGCCCCCCCACCGCGCGCGCGACGTTCCCGAGCGTATCCGAGCCCGCGTCGCCGTAGGCTGCGGTGTCGGGCGCGGGCCCGATCCCGAGCCCGTCGAGCACGATGATGGCAGCCCGCTTCAATCGTAGATGCGCGGCAGCCGGGGACCGAGCCCGGCCAGGAGCTCGTGCTGCAACATGCCGCTCCAGGCAGCGAACTGGTCCAGCGTGTTGCCCAGGCCGTCTGCCTCCCCGACCAGGGTCGCGACATCACCCACGGCGGCGCGCCCGTCGCCCACGTCGACCATCGTCAGGTCCATCGTCACGAGCCCGACCACGGGACAGCGCGCGCCGTTCAGGAGCACCGTCGCTTCGGCCTTCAGACCGAGCGAGCGGCGCACCCCGTCGGCGTAGCCGATTCCCAGCGTGGCGACGGTGGTGTGGTGCGGCGCGGTCCAGGACGCGTTGTAGCTGACGCTCTCGCCGCGCTGCACGGTGCGGACGCTCACCACGCGCGCGCGCAGCGCAATCACCGGCTTGCCGATCGGCAACCCTTCGCCGACCGATGCCCCGTACAGACAGATGCCCGGGCGGATCGCATCCAGCGCGAACGCCTTGCCGCGCAACGCCGCGGCGCTATTCGCCACGTGCAGGAGCGCTGGCCGGCGCGCCAGACGTCCCACCGCGGTCTTGAAGCGCTCGAGCTGCGCGTCAGCCGAGCCGTCGCGCCGGTCGGCCGAGTGAAAATGGGTGTAGCAGCCTTCGAGGTACGGCGTGTCGAGCAGGTCCGCGATTGGCTCGATCTCGTCCCAGCGCACGCCCGAGCGACTCATCCCCGTGTCAATCTCCAGGTGGAACGCGCCGCCCCCCGCCCCCCCCGCCCCGCGCGCGATCCAGGCGTGGATGCTCGCACGGTCACCGAGCGCCGGCGTCAACCCGTGCGCCTGGTATGCGTCGAACAGATCGGGCCGGGCCGGCATGAACACGAGCACCGGCCGCGCGATCCCCGCCGCCCGCAGCTCAGCCCCCTCCTCGATCGTCGCGACGCCGTACCCCCACGGGTCGACCGCCTCCAGGGCCTTGGATACGGCGACGGCTCCCACTCCGTAGGCGTTGGCCTTCACCACGGGGAGGAGCCGCGTGCCGGCGACCCGGGCCACCGTGCGGGCGTTCTCGACGACGGCGGCGAGGTCGACCTCGACCCACGCACGGGGGGGGGCCTGACGCCCGCGGATTGAGCCGTTCACAGGCGCGGGTATGATACCCCGCGTGATGACCAAATGCAACGATTATCCTTCACGCATGTTGACACCTCCGTCACGAGCCTCCGCGCCCGGCGATGCCGCGCTCGCCCGCGCCCTCGCGCTCGTCCGCGATCTGCGCGCCCGCTGCCCCTGGGACCACGCCCAGACACGCGCGACGCTGCGCCCCTACCTGGTCGAAGAAGCGCTCGAGCTCGATCAGGCGCTCAAGCACGGCGAGCCCGCCGAGTTGCGCGACGAGCTGGGCGACGTGCTGCTGCACATCGCGTTTCAGATCGTGATCGGGGAGGAGGGGTGCGAGTTCGACGCCGAAGCGGTGACGCGCGCGCTCGAAGAGAAGATGTGGCGGCGGCATCCGCACCTGTTCGGTGATTCGCAAACCCCCGATCACGAGGGATGGGAACGGGTGAAAGAACGTGAGCGGGGAGCAGGGAGCGGGACTCTCCGTGGCCTCCCACCCTCCTTGCCCCCACTCCTGATGGCGTTTCGGTTGCAAGAACGGGCGGCCGGAGTGGGCTTTGATTGGCCCGACGCACGCGGGCCTCTTGGGAAGGTAAAGGAAGAGCTACGGGAGCTGGAGGTGGAGCTGCCTCCGGAGGGTACCGCTCCCCGCCCCCCGCTCCTGCGCGTCGCGGAAGAGATCGGCGATCTGCTCTTCGCCGTCGTCAATCTGGCGCGGAAGCTCGCCGTCGACCCGCGCTCGGCGCTCGAGCGGGCGAACGACAAGTTCAGGCGGCGGTTCGAGGCAGTGGAGCGGCTCGCGGCGTCGCGCGGCGTGGACGTCGGACGGGCGAGCCTGGAAGAGCTGGACCGGCTGTGGCACGAGGTGAAAACCCGTGACTAGTCGACGACCTCGAAAATCCCGAGCATCGTCTCCGTCTCGCACACGTCGACAAACCGATTGTCCATCTCCTGATACTCGGCGTCCGTCCGCTCCCTGAACGCCTCGTACGCTTCGACCGACGCCCAGCGGTCGACGGTCAGATAGCGATCCCACTGCGGATCGTCGAGCTCACCGCCGCGCCAGAGCTCGACACCTCGAAACGATTCGTCGCGCTTGAAGAAGCGTGCCCAGTCCCCGTGGGATCCGTAGCCGCGCTCGAACGCCTCGCGCTTCTCCGGTCGTACCGTGAATTCCCAGACGATCACGTGCATCCCATCCCTCACGGCCACAGCTTGTACAGCGTCCGTGGGAACGCGATCGCCTCGCGGATGTGCGGGATGCCGCAGATCCACGCTACGGTGCGCTCCACGCCGAGCCCGAACCCGGCGTGTACGAACGTGCCGTACTTGCGGAGGTCCAGGTACCAGCTGTACGCGTCTTCGGGCAGCTTCTCCGCGCGGATGCGCCCGAGCAGCTTGTCGTAATCGTCCTCGCGCTGGCTGCCGCCGATGATCTCCCCGTACCCTTCGGGGGCGAGCACGTCGTTGTTGAGGACGGTGCGGGGATCGGCGGGGTTTTCTTTCATATAGAAGGCCTTCACCGCCTTGGGATAGTTGAACACCATCACCGGCCGGTCGTACTGCTTCGCAAGCAGCGTCTCCTCGTCACCCCCCAGGTCGTGTCCCCACGCCATGTCGCTGCCCAGCGTCTTGAGCTTCGTCACGGCGTCCGTGTACGAGATGCGGGGGAACGGCGGCCGGACCGCCTCGAGCGGCGTGACGTCGCGCTCGAGCTCGGCGAGCTCGGATTTCCGGCGGTCCAGGCAGCGCGCCACGATCGAGGAGACGAACTCCTCCTGTAGCCGCATGTTGGCGTCCGAGTCGTTCCACGCCACCTCGGGCTCGACCATCCAGAACTCGGTCAGGTGGCGCCGGGTCTTCGATTTCTCCGCCCGAAACGTGGGTCCGAAGCAGTACACCTTGCCGAGCGCGGCGGCGGCGGCCTCCACGTAGAGCTGCCCCGTCTGCGCGAGGTACGCCGTGCCCAGGTCGAAGTATTCCGTGGCGAACAGGTGGCCGGCCGCTTCGCCGATCGCCCCGGTGAGGATCGGCGTGTCCACCAGGACGAAATGCCGCCCGTAGAAGAAGTCGCGGATCGCCTGGATCACCTCGTGGCGAACCCGCGCGATCGCGACCTGGCGCCGGCTGCGGAGCCAGAGGTGACGGTGCTCGAACAGGAACGCGGTCCCGTGCTCCTTCGGGGTGATCGGGAAGTCGGCGCTGGGCCCCAGGATCCGCAGCTCCGCCGCCGTCAGCTCGACGCCGCCCGGCGCGCGCGCGTCCGCCCGTACGGTGCCGGTGACCTCCACCGATGTCTCCTGCGCAAGCCGGCCGAACCCGTCCCACGCCGCCTCCGGTACGTCTTTCTTCGACAGCACGACCTGCAGGGTTCCGGTGCCGTCGCGCAGCATCACGAAGCCGATCTTGCCCGACGAGCGCGTCGTCATCACCCAACCGCGCGTGATCACCGTCTGACCCGCCAGGGGCGGCAGCTCCTCGATACGATGGAAGTCGGGCATAGGGGCGGTAGACTAGTGATGGCTCGCAAGGCTGTCAACGCGACCGAATGCGGAATGTGGAATGCGGAGTGCGGAATTGATATTCCGCATTCGGCATTCCGCACTCCGCATTGGATTCATCCCACCCTGAACAGCTCGAACCCGCGCTCGTAGCGCAGTACGATCCGCTCGCGATACGCCGCGTGCGCCGGCTGCGCGAGCGCCGGGTCTCGCGCGATGATCTCGCCCGCCGCGCGGCGTGCGGCCTCAAGCAGCGGCAGGTCGGTCGCGAAGTTCGCATACCGCAGCGGCACGCCGCCCGACTGACGCGCGCCGGCCAGCTCGCCCATGCCCCGCTCCTGGAGATCGAGCTCGGCGATCTTGAAGCCGTCGGTGGTTTCCGTGAATGCCCGCAGTCGGGGCGCCGCCTCCGGAATATCGGACAGGAGGATGCAGTGGCTCGCCGCCGCGCCCCGCCCCACCCGTCCCCGCAGCTGGTGCAGCTGCGCCAGCCCGAACCGCTCGGCGTGCTCGATCAGCATCACCGTCGCGTTCGCCACGTCGATGCCAACCTCGATAACGCTCGTTGCGACGAGAATGTGGACGGCGTTGTCGCGGAACGCCCGCATCGTCGCGTCGCGCTCCTCCGCCTTGAGCCGCCCGTGCACCAGACCGACCTCGAGCTCCGGAAACACCTTGGCGAGGCGCTCCGCCATCACGGTCGCGGCCTTCAGGTCGGCACGCTCCGATTCCTCGATCACCGGATAGATCACGTACGCCTGGCGGCCGGCCACGCACTCCGCGCGGATGAATTCGTAGATCTTCTGGCGCGCCGTCTCGGTGCGGAGTGCCGTCTTCACCGTCCCACGGCCGGGAGGGCGCTCGCGCAGCTGGGTCACATCCAGGTCGCCGTACAGCGTGAGCGCGAGGGAGCGCGGAATCGGCGTCGCCGTGAGCAGGAGCACATCGGGCGCATCGCCCTTCTCGACCAGCGCCGCCCGCTGCTCCACGCCGAAGCGATGCTGCTCGTCGATCACGACCAGGCCGAGGCGCTGGAACGTCACGGCCTCCTGGATGAGCGCGTGGGTCCCCACCACCAGACGCGTCGCGCCCGCCGCGATGCGCGCGCGCGCCGCCGCCTTCTCCGCCGCCGCGAGTCGCCCAATCAACAAGTCGGGCTTGAGCGCGAGCGGCTCCAGCAGGCGTGTGAGCGTCGCCAGGTGCTGCTCCGCGAGCAGCTCCGTCGGCGCCATGATCGCCGCCTGATAGTCGTTCTCCACCGCGAGCAGCATCGCGAACAGCGCGACGACCGTCTTCCCCGTCCCCACGTCGCCCATCAACAGGCGGTGCATGCGGAGTGGCGCGAGCATGTCGTCGGCGATCTCCCGAATCGCCTGCCGCTGGTCACCCGTCAGCTCGAACGGCAGATGCTGCTTGAGCTTCGTGGTGAGCGCTTTCTTCAGGGCGAACGTGATGCCGGCGCGCGCCCGTTTGGCGAGCGCGCGGGCGCGCGCCTGCACCAGCTGTTGGTCGAACAGCTCGTCGAACGCGAGCCGGCGGCGGCCCGCCTCGGCGTCCGCCGGCGTCGCCGGCCGGTGCACGGCCGCGAGCGCGGCCCTGAGCTCCGGAAGTCCGACCGCCGCGCGCAGGCCCTTGGGATGCGGGTCCGCCACGAGAGCGAGCAGTGCATCCAGGTGCTGATGGATCAGACCGCGGATCTGGCGATGGGTGAGACCTTCGGTCGCGGGATACACCGGCAGCACGAGGCCGCGCTCGGGGCCCGCTTCCCCTTCGTCCGCGAGAATCACGAACTCGCGCGGCACGAGCTGGCGGCCGTGATAGTACCGGACCGGCCCGGTGACGAGCAGCAGCTGGCCTTTCTTGATCTGGCGCTCGAGGAACGGCTGACCGGGCCAAGCACACTCGAGCGGACCCCCGCCGCTGTCATCACGGAGGACCGCCCGGAATACGCGCAGACCCTTGCGCGTCGGGAGCACTCCCGTGCTCACCACCCGGCCGACGCACGTCACCTCCTCGCCCACCTGCACCTTGGTCAGGGGCGTGACCGTCGTCGCGTCGAGATACCGATGGGGCGCGTGGTACAACAGGTCGCCGACGCTCCTGATTCCGAGCCGCGCGAGCGCCTCCGCGCGCTTCGGCCCCACGCCCTTCAGGTACTTCACAGATGTCCTGAGCTGGAGGGTCACCTGCTGATGAGCCTCCGCGCAAACCGTTCCGCGTCGAATACCTCGAGATCGCCGAGGCCCTCGCCCGCGCCGAGGAACCGGATCGGGACCCGCACCGCGCGCTCGAGCGCCACCACGCTCCCGCCCTTCGCGGTGCCGTCGAGCTTAGTCACGATCACCCCGCTGAGCGGGACCGCGGGCACGCGCCGCCGCAATCGCGTCAAACGCCACCGCTGCGGGATCTTTCGCCCCCCCTCCCGTGACGCACGGCACACCCAGCCGGTCAGCCCAGACCTCCAGCTGCTCGGCCGCACCGGCGCGAAACGTGTCGGCCGCAGCGAGGAGCACCGACCGCCCCCCGCGCGCGAGCCGCGCGCCGAGCTTGGCGACCGCGGTCGTCTTGCCGACGCCGTTCACTCCGAAGACCAGCATGACCGTGGGCGGCCCCGACGCCCGGGCGAGCATTCCTCCGTCGCCTCCACGCCGAAATCCGCCTCGAGCAGGATCCGCTCGGCCTCGCTCCGCTCGCCACGCCCGAACACGCGTGCCAGCCGCTCCCACAGGGCCATCAGGGCAAGCCCTCGCGCCGCCGCCACGCCCACTCCGCCGCGAACGCGGCGACCGCCACGACAAACAGCCACCACCGGTCCCGCAGGGCCACGGCCGTAAGCCGTCCTCCCGGCGTGCCGGATCGGGGCGCGAGCACCGGGACCGCCGGCCACCATTCATCCGAGTACGTGTCCACCGCCACCACGCCGCGCTCGGCACCCCCGCCGTCGTTCGCCGCGTAGCGGTACACCCCCGGTGCGAGCCGCAGCTCGGCCCGGCCGTTAGCATCAAAGCGCAGGGTATCGACGCGTTGCCCTTGGTCGGCCGCCAACGAGATCACGACATCGCGCGGCTCGCCCCTTCCGGTCCAGCGCCAGAGAAGTGGCAGGCCGTTCGGCACGTCGTACACAACCGGAGCAAACCGCTCCCCGCTACCTGCTCCCTGCTCCAACAACCAGTCCACCAGCGCCGCTACCAGCGCCCGATACGCCTCGCCGCTCGCACCGCCCCGGAGCGCCCACCGGTAGAGTCCGCCGGCCGCGATCACCGCGCGGCGCGCTCCCGCGCGCGCGGACAGCGTCACCACCGGGCGCGGCGGGCCGCGCCGCGCGAGGCGCGCCGTCAGCGCGACTGTGGTCGAGCTGTCGAGCGCGAGCTCCACCAGGGATGTGGCGGGCGGGAGCGAATCCCACGCCACCCCGGCGAGCGCGCCCGCGAGGGGCGAAGGCCCGGGGGCAGCGGAGGGGGGTTGCACGTACCAGTCGCCGTCGAGGCGCCGCGTCGCGGGCCAAAGCAGCACGGCTCTCTTGGGGCTGAAGCGGCTGAACGTCGCCGGGTCGCCGGCCTCGATGACGAGCGCCGCGCCGGCCACCGCCCGCGCCACGTCACTCGGCGCCCGGCTCTCGAGCGTCGTCGCGTCGCGCCAGCGGGTTCCCCCGGGCTCTGCTTCGATGAAGGTCCGCACGGGCACGCGGGCCACGTCCTCGACCATGCGCGCGAGGAACCGCGTGTCCCAGTCCGGCGGGGAGGCGAGCAGCACGACGGACGGCTGGGGGCTCACCTCGAGCACGAAGCGGCGCGCGTCGTCGCGCGGCTCGGAGTCCCCCACCCCCTCCAACCGCACCTCCACCGCCACCCAGCCGGGATGCGGGATGCGGGATGCGGGAAGCGTGAGATCGGTGGACACGATGCCCGAGTCCGGCAGCGTGACTTGCCACGATGTGAGACGTCGCCCGTCACTTGTCACCGTCAGCGACGCATCACGCATCCCGCTTCTCGCATCCCGCATCCCGGCCACACCATAGCTCACGGTGAGCCGGATGGTGTCGCCCGCCGCAACGCGTCTCGGCCCCTCGACGGAGGCGACAAAGGCATCGAAGAACGGCGCCCGCGGGAGCACGACGAGCCGCGCCCGGCGGACCAGATCCGGCGGGAGGTCGGCGAGATCGGCGATAGCGCCGTCCGAGACGACCGTGACCGGCCCGCCGCGTGCGGCGGCCGCGTCGAGCGCCGGGGCGAGCCGGCTCGCGCCCTCCGTCGGCGGAAGCGTGTCGAACCCGGCGACGCGCCCGCCGAACCGCCAGATGACCCCTCCCTGGGCGAGCGCCCGGGCCGTATCGAGAGCGTCCCGCCAGCGACCGCCGTAGCCCACCATGCTGAGGGAGGCGTCGAGCAGTACGAGCGGGGGTGCGCCGCCGGCCTCCACGCGCGCGGCGGTAGGGTTCCACACGAGCAGCACCAGCGCGCCGAGGGCGGCGGCGCGTAGCGCGGCGAGCCCGAGCGTCACGCGGCGACGCACGCGAGCGCTTCCGCCAGCGTGAACCGCCGCTCGTGGAGCGCGCGGCCCACGATCGCGCCCGCGAGCCCCGCGTCCGCGGCGCGTCGCAGGTCGTCGAGCCACGCGACTCCGCCGGACACGATCACGTCGAGGCCGAGCGCCGCGATGGCCCGCGCGCCGACCAGATCCGGCCCGGTGAGCGTTCCGTCGCGCGCCGCGTCCGTGTAGATCACCGTGCGCGCACCGAGCGACTGCACGCGTCGCGCGAGCTCGACCGGCGCCAGGTCGACGACGGTCGTCGACCCGCGGGCGGCCAGGCGGCCGGCCCGGGCGTCGATCCCGACGGCGAGCCGATCGGCGCCGTGCCGCGCGAGGAGCCGCGCGACCAGTGCCGCGTCAGTCGCCGCCCCGGTGCCGATCACCACCCGGCTCGCCCCCCAGGCGAGCATCTCGGCGATCGCCGCCTCGGTGCCGAGTGCGCCGCCCACCTGGACGAGGAGCCCCGCTCCCGCGCCCGCGAGGAACCGCTGCGCCAGCTCGCGGTTGTCGCCGGTTCCCAGTGCGCGATCGAGATCCACGAAGTGCACCCAGCGGGCCCCGTCGCGCGCGAACTGGCGCGCCACGGCGAGCGGGTCTGGAGAGGCGGAACGCGCGACGCGCCCGCCCTGGACGTCAACGGCGGGATAAAGCTCCACGATTGGGAAGGAAGCTAATCGCGCGCGGCGGTGATCGGGCGTGCGGTGGGGAGGGGTGGCGTTTTGGGCTCGAGCAGGACGAGTAGGCTGTCGCGCGCGGCATCGAAGGCGCCCGCGAGCTGCTTCGGCACCGGGGTCCCGGCGCCCATGTCTTTGCGCCGCGGGTTGGTGGGCCGGCCGTTCACCAGGAATTCGTAGTGCAGGTGCGGCCCGGTCGAGAGTCCCGTCGAGCCGACGTAGCCGATCGTTTCCCCCTGCGCCACGCGCTCACCCGTTCGGAGCCCGCGCGCGAACGCCGACAGGTGGCCGTACCGGGTGCGGATGCCGTTCAGGTGTCGCACGTCGATCACGTTGCCGTAGCCGCCGTCCTCGCGCCCGACCCGTGCGACGATCCCGTCCGCTGTCGCGCGCACCGGTGTCCCGTACGCCGCCGAGAAATCGACGCCCTCATGCGCCCGCCACAGGTGGAGGACCGGATGGTAACGCGAGC
>Ga0209377_1000110_pt1 | contig 46904 bp, 36 predicted proteins | sample GraSoiAngelo_141_FD_185898 | JGI IMG/M metagenome (GOLD analysis project Ga0209377, IMG submission 185898) | Grasslands soil microbial communities from the Angelo Coastal Reserve, California, USA - 14_0929_12_40cm (SPAdes) (version 2) | ecosystem: Environmental > Terrestrial > Soil > Grasslands ...
CGCCAGCTCCTTGTCGCGCACGTCTTCCGGTCGCGCGACCTGCACTTCCAAGTAATGATTGCCGCTGCCCAGCGTGCCTACCTGATTGTAGCCGCGCTCCACCGCCCGATCACTAATCTTCGATGCGTCCGCACCGGAGATGCAACCATTCTCCTCGGTAAGTTCGAGGTCTTCCGGCCACCCGTAATCGTGTTCGATGCACCAGCGCCCGCCTTGTTCGACTAACTCGCGAAAATCATCTCGCGATAGTTTCAAAAATCCATGGCTGCCGACGCCCGCCGGCACTCGTTGGAATAGAAGATCAATAATTTCTTTCAGGTGCGGTTGCACATCGTCCAGCGTCAGGTTCGTGGTGACGAGTCGCATGCCACAATTGATGTCGAACCCGATGCCGCCCGGTGAGATCACGCCGCCTTCCTGCACGTCCATCGCGGCAACGCCGCCGATTGGAAATCCGTAACCGCTGTGACCATCCGGCATGCAAAGCGCATAGCGCGTGATCCCGGGCAAAGTAGCGACGTTGCTGATTTGCTGGTAAACGGCTTCTTCCATTTCGCGCACCAGTTTCTCCGTCGCAACGATTCGAGCCGGCACCCGCATGCCTTGTTTGTAAGTCGCTGGTAATTCCCAAACTGTTTCTGAAATTTTTTTAATCTCGTGAGTGATGGCCATGATAATGACATCTTCTAAACGCTTTTCAGGCGACCTGGAAGCGTTCTCGCGAGCTGCGGTCCATGTTGCTCTGCTTCGAGCTCGAAGTCGGGGGACAAATAGCTTGGCTAAGCAGTCACGCCATGGTAAATATGAGATCCTCAATGGCCGGTAAACTGCTTGTCTCCCCCGGAGAAGAAGCGACCGAAAAGGTGCGCTTCGGCAACTTCGAGGTCATGAACGACCCCGAGGGTCGCCCGATATTGTTAGGCAAAGGCACATTTGGGCGAACGTATCAGGCGCGCCATTGTTTCCTGGACACGGTCGTTGCGCTAAAAATTATCACCGAGCGTTACGTGGCCGACGCCGCGGTGCGCCAGCGTTTTCTTACAGAAGCGCGCGCCGTTGCGAAGTTATCGCATCCCCACATCGCGCGACTCTACGACTTTGGCGAGATGGATGGGGTGTTGCATTACGCGATGGAATACTGCGGCGGCGGGAGCCTGGCTGATTACGTAGCGAACAAAGGGCCGCTGCCGTTACGACAAACGATCGAGATCGCCCAACAAATATCCGGCGCACTCAAGTGCGCGCACACAGCCGGGTTCATCCACCGAGATCTCAAGCCCTCCAATATCATGTTGACCACGCTCGATGGGCCGCCGTTTGCGAAGCTGATCGATTTCGGTTTGGTGCAACCGAGCGTTCCCGGCGCGACGCGATCTTTTGCTGACGATCAATCCGCGGACGGCGCCCGGTTTCTGGGTACACCGCTGTTCGCCAGCCCTGAACAACTTCGGGAGGAACCGATGGATGTGCGCACCGACTTGTTTTCGTTGGGCATGACTCTTTGGTTTCTAACCGAGGGACGCGCACCTGAAGGCGGATCATCAGCGGAGATTGCGGCCAGCCGGCTGAACCGTGAGAGTTACGCTGCGCGATTGCCGGCGAATCTGCCGCTGCCCTTCCGGGATGTGCTTGGCCGGTTGCTGGAGAAAGACCGCAAGAATCGGTTCGCGACCGCGGCCGAGATGTTCACGGCGCTGAATGCGTGCGCAGCTGCGCTCGGATTTCGCCGGGCGAGAGATTACACCGACCCGGCGGCCGCGATCGAATGGGAAGATGCCGAAACGCCGGACAAAGATGCGTTGGATTCAACGAAGGTCGAGCCGACCGAGATTGAACAGGTTAATGCCCCATTAACTTCGGAATTCAATATTGTTACCCGAATCAACGAAGATTTTACCGGTTTGAATTACGTCGGCGAGGCGATCGGCGCAAAAGGAGCGGTGTCGATCCTGCACGTGTTGCATCCGATGCTCTTGGAAGATGAATCCGCGCTCAAGAGCTTTCGGTTGCACATCGCCCAATTGATGCGGGTCGACGTGGTAGAAATCATGCGTCCGAAGGCGATCAAACGCTATGCGGATTACACTGCGGTGATTTCCGATAAGCCGGGCGGCACCGATCTGCTCAGCGTCCTGCGTACCGAAGGCACCGTGCGGCTGATTGACGCCGCGCCGTTACTGGAAAAAATCGCCGACGCTTGTGATCAGCTCTCTGCCGGCGGACTGCCGGGCGCGCAGCTCGCGCCTGGTCGAATTTTTGTGGAATCGGCTAACGATGGCCTGAGCAAAGCGCAGGTGCGGCTTTGCCCTCGATATCTCGCCGTGAGTGAAGCGCCCGAATTGGCGCGGATGAACGAGCCGGAAGACGTCAGCTCAACCATGACGACCGACATGTTAGGCGATCCGGGGCGGGCGGATAATATGGGCGAGCATTTTGCTGCGCTTTTGTACCGCGTAGTCGCCGGAAGAAACTGTCCGGTCGCCGCGTCACTGGCGGGTCAGGGATACGTGGCGGTCCCTGGTTTGTCCGAACAATCGAATCGGATTTTATCGATGGTTATTGCGCGGCAGGTCGAAGATTCATCGTGCGGCAAAGTGTTGCGCGAAATTCTGAACGCGGAGGGCATTGTTCCTCGTGTGCCCGGGCACTCTTCTGAAGGATTTACCCAGCGTCCTGGCAGCTCGACTGTCTCGCCGCTCGCCACGCCGCCTGCTGCTCCAGCCGATAGCACCCCTGCCAAGGCGCGGCCTTGGAAACCGCCCACGGTGTCAACGCCGACGCCAGTTGTTGCAAAACCTGTCCCACCGCCGGTTCCAGTCACGCCTCTGCCGACGCCGGTGGTGACTATGCCGCCAGCGTCGCCCCCAGCACAAGTGCCAGCGGCTTCGCCGAAGGAGCCAGCGCCTGTAGTGTCTGAAGTGAAGGTCGAGTCAAGGCGGGTGATTGAGCCGCCTGTGCCTTCGGTAACTGAGGCAAAGGTCGAGTCAAAGCGGGTGATTGAACCGCCGGTGCCTGCGGTGGTTGAGGCCAAGGTTGAGTCGAAGCGGGCAATTGAGAAGCCAGCGCCTGTAACGGTTTCGAAAGCGCCGGCTCCGGAAATTGCGTTTAAGCCCGTAGAAGCTCGGCCGAAGGTCGCCCCGGCGACGCCGATACTGGAAGAAAAGCAGAAGACAGTTCACGAACCGGAAAAGCCTGCGGCCGTGGCGTCTCCAAAGGTCGCCGAGACGCGCGAGGGAAAGAAGGCCGTTTCAAAATCGATAATCAGTCCGCCGCCTGTGGAAAAGCCGGCTGTCGTGACGCCGAAGGTTATGCCGCCGCCTGAAGTTCCAGTGTCTCGGCGAAGATCGGGGGACGTTGAAGAGGAACCGCAGGTTTGGGACGCCCGAAAACTCAAGCCGATTGGGATTGGCATCGCTGCGGTGCTTGCAATTTCCCTCTCGTATATGGGAGTAAAAGCTTTGACGCAAGTAAAACCGCGAATGGTCATCGCCAAGCAGCCGTCGTCGTCGCCGCAGCCAATCGCGGCGACGAGGGAAACTGCGGCACCGACAATTGTGGCTACCACGGAAAGCGCGCCGCCGGCGTTAACGAATGCCCCAACTGAGCTGGCCGCCGCGCCGAATCCTGCAACTGCGCCCAACGCCACACAAAATGTCGCGGTGCCAAATCAAGATGCGATTGGCAACGCCGCTGCTGGTCAACAATCGACCTCGCACATGCAACCCGGCCCGCCGCAGATCGCCGCGAAACAGCCGGAGAATCCGTCGAACGCTAGCGGGCGAACGCGATCAGGCGACACCGGCACGAGAGGCACGAGCTCCGGGCAAACTGCTGCAAAATCGTCTGGAGCCGGGCGCAGCACTACTCGGTCATCCACCGCGTCTAACGCGCCTCCACCTGTGTCCGCGAGACCAGCGCCGCGCGCGCCGGCCCCTTCGAAACCCAGGAGCGAGCCAGCCCATAGACCTGCGTTTGAAGGCGGCGTTCCCGGCGGCTAAAGAAAAAATTATGCACAACAATAAGTCATGCTACTTGTCTAATGATATATGAAACGCGTTGCATTCCTCGCTCTAATCACGGTGGGATTCATTCCTACGCTCTGCAAAGCCGAAGACGGTTCAGTAAGCGGTGAGAAGAAATATTCGTCATCCGAGACGGCGATAGATCAAACGGAACGAAAGAATGTGAGCCCGCGCAGGTCCGCATCCACGGCGCAACGCCGCCATTATCGGCAAGTCCATTTTCGACCAGATTGGTACTACGTCCGCGCTTATCATTCCCCCTGGTGGCCTAACGCTCCAGGCGACTAGTCAGCCGGGTGGCACTCAGCCTGTTATTCCGAACGAAGCCGAGGGATCCGCGGTGAACCTTTGCCAAGGCACGGCTGGCGAACTCCGCTCGACGTGAGATCGTTTAGAAGGTCAGTGTCAGCTTAGCGCCGCCCCACCACTCGTTACGGTCCGTGCCGGGACCGGGTTCTGAAATGTGATAGGAATACCACCCGAAGGGCACTAGCCTTAAGTGAGGATCGGGTGGTGCGCAGGGGCCTGTCGAAACCCCGCCCCCGTGCAATAGGAGAATCGGGACCTCGACGCCGATCTGCGCATTATTAAAGCCGCTCAAGGTCCGACCCCTGATGATTTCCCTTTTGGTTATCGGATCGTCTACCGGCTCGGTTCGATCATGGAAACTAACTGAAATAATGCCATATGGATTAAAATCAATCCGGTCGGTAATATGGAAATTCCCATTCAATCTACCCTCCAAATAGCCTCCGAGCGCGTCGTTTCGCTCTGGTACGTGATGGGAGACAAAGAGGCCGCCGCCTGGAAGGCCGATGCTTGGAAAAAAGTCCGGATCAAAAAACAGCTTTCTGAATGGTTCGTTTCCCTCCGAATAGATTGTTTGATAATACGTGATCTTTGGAGTGATGTAGGGGATTTTAGACGTGGACAGGCTGACATAAAGCCGGTCAAACTGTTCGTCTTGGACAGTATTTTGGCCAACTGCTTGAAAGGGGAAGGTGACGGACCTACCCAAAAAAGGTATAAAGGACGTCGCGTCAAAGGATGTTTCGGCTCTTCGGTCAATGAAAAATGCGATGTTGCCGACGGTTATGTCGAACCAGCCAAACTGCCGATGATACTCCAGGAAAGCATCGATCTCATTGAAGCGGTTCTGAACGGTCTCTGGCTTAGCTGAAAAGGAAAGGAAGAGCGGGGGGAATGGGGGCGGAGGATTAGCAACAAAGATTGAAAAAAGGCCAGCGCCTCCTCCCCCGCTCTCGCCCATTGACCAGCTTGGCGCGCGTGCGGTGCCGAACTGGTGAATTCCCCAGACACCAAGCGTAAATCCCCATCGGCTCACTTGGGCGCCGAGGAAGCCGCCGCCGTCCGAGTCCGGCATCAGGTTTGTGCCGCGAAAGATATATTCAGATGTGTATCCCCCTTCCGCGTACCAATTGTAGCAGACCGGCTTCTCCTGCTGGACGACTTCTTTAGTCGATTTGTATTCGCCGCCCATGGTCAGATCGGTGTCGGAATTTGGAATCAGAGGGGCGGGACGCGACAGCGGGACCCCAATGGTGGGCAGGGTATCGCTCGATTGAGCGGAGCAAAATTGCGTCGCGCAGAAAAGCGCAGCAGCTGTCCAAAACAAATTTTTCAGTTTTATCTTCAGCATCGTTTCTCCTTATTTATTATTTCGCAGCGGGCTAAGGGTGGCCGCGATCCACAAGTCGTAAACGAATTGGGGGATTGCAGGCAAGCCACGTTTTTGAAAATTTTTCTACTCCGGTTACTGCGAATAAGAGGATGGCTTTTCAACCGCTTGGAATTCTTGCGGCTCCGATTTGGCGTGATGATGGTGCGCGACGGGCGGGGGCGGTGGTGGCGGTGCTGGTTCTGAGCAGGCGGCGACAAAGATCGCCGTCGGGAGCAGGATGAGGATCAGTTTTTTCATAGCGTTTGGGTTTGGGTTTTTAGGGGTATTTTGGTGACGGACGAGTTAGAGGAATTCCGGCCGGCGGCGGTGGAGCGGGCGTCGGGCTTCCGCCCATTTGGAAAGTCGGCTCAAAGCCTAACGTGCGTGGTTCCTGTGCAGGCGCGCTTTCGATGCCGCGTCTGCCTACGAGTACGGCATAAGAGGCAAGCCCTCGCGCAGCGGCAATGTGAATAAATGCCTCTACTGTTCCGGTATAACTGGCGCGGAATTTCACGCCCGATTCGTCGCCACCTGGTTCAACACCTCCACGTCTTCCTTCGCGTATCCGCTCCCGGACTGCCCGTCGCGGGGGACGGCGATCGTCGAGGATCAGTTGGCCGTCTTCGTCGTACACGTACAGATCGAGATCCACGGCAGAACTGTCGCCCCCGACAAGAATGAGGTAATCAAGTCCCTTGGTAACTGGGATCATTACTTTCACCACGAAGCCAGCCGTCCCGACTCCGCTGGTATTGGTGGGCGACATGGCGAACCCGCGCTGGGTGTAACGGACAGCCATGTTATAACACGCGTCCTCGGCTTTGGCCGGGTCCGCGTGAACGAGCGGCGCAAATGCGAGCATCGCAACGCAACCGCCGGAGATTAGGAGGATTTGAAGTTTCATAGGTGTTGGGTTTGAACTTTGTTGATCAGGATGTCGTGCCCATCGCAGCCTTTACCACGTCGGTGGCGAGCTTGTTCAATTGCTCCACGTCTTCCTTGGAAATAGCGCCGTCGCGGGGAACGTTCAGGATTTTCTCAATCTGCGGCAAAACATCGCGCAGTTTCGCAACTAACGGCGAACTTTGGAGATTAGCGGGCAAAGAGCCGATCTTTTCGTTGAGCGCTTTCGCTAGAAGAGGTTCGCGCAGCAGGTTCGACGTTTCCGCCGAGTAATTGTCGTCTACCACCGTAGTGGTGTAGCGAGCGCCCTGCATCCAGCCGGTCACAATCAAAAGCGTGCCGTGGGTGGCGTGTTCGGGCTCGTCGATTTTCTTCATGATGTCCTGCTGGAAAAAGCCCAGTTCCATGAACACTTTGAGCCACTCGCCCTTATTTGCAGCGGCGCGCACCGCCCGGGCGCGTCCCAAATCCGCATCGGAGACGCCGAGTTTTTTGGCCAGCTTCTCGATGTCCGAGGCGCACTTGTTGAGCAGTTCGGCGTCCTTGGCTTTAATCGCCATCACGCCGTCGGCGATTCGGACGCCCAGGATCATCGGGATGGCGACATCTTTGTCGGTGAACTTGTCTGGATCGATATCGACGGCGACTTTGCGAAAGACTTGTGGCCAGTCGACTTTGGTTTTCGTTAAGACTTGATCGAGCGCGATGAATTTATCGTAAGGCGTCGGCATTCCCACTCCGGCGTCTTTCGCCTTGGTTGGATCGAAAGGCGCTTTTTCTGCACTCTCGCCCTTTTGTGCCGGCTCCGTCTGCCCCTTCTGGCTCTTTGTAGGCTGTTGTTGGTTTGGCTGCGCTGAACACACGGCGCACGAAAACGCGCACAGCAGGAACAAGACGAACAACGAACCGGCAAACCTGCGGAAATGTAAGGTTGAGGTCATATGAATCGAATCGTCTAACAAATTTGCGCAACGCGATGCAAGCCCTTTTTTTCAAAAAAGTGAGGCTTTCTCACTCATTTGAGAATCCCAACTGTGCGAGCTTTCTTCCATCGCTGTCAGTCAGCACAACTCAAGCCCTTACCAGCGTGAAGAAAGTCGCAACGATCAAGCCAATTGTTTTTTCGGCGAGAAGAAATCCAGAATAGTGCTCGACTCAGCACGCGTTGCGCATAAATATAGAGGCCGAATTTTATGCCGTTGCGGCGCGTTTCGAGCGACAAAGGAAGAAGAAGAGGCAGATCACGGTTTCACCTGATCTGCGTCGGGCCATTGTGCGCAATATTCATGCTGGCAATTTGTTTGGCCGGATGTGGGGACCGTTCGCAACAACTCGAGGAACGCGTCACCGAATTGGAAAAGGAATTGAACCGGACGCAGGACGAATCGCGCAGCACAAAGCAGGCGCTTGACGCAAGCAATGCAGAACTGACCCGGCTTAAGGCTGCCGCCAACAGCGCGTCCGCGCCCGTCCCGCCGTCACCCCGCGTTGCAGAAGCGAAACCGAGCGCTTCAGTTGCAGAAAATCAATCAGCTCCGGCGCAGCGGCCTGTGACCGATTCACTGCCGGCGAATCGCTCGGTGACGATTCAATGGCCGGGCAGCAGCGGCGCATCGGCTTTACCTAATCAACCGGCTAACCAAAACCGTCCGGCGCCGGCTCCCGGGAACGCCGCAGTAATCGTTCCGCAACAAGCGGGCGCCGCTGGAGCTGGAGGCGCGGGCAACAGAACGGTGGTGATTCAGTGGCCTGATAGCAATGGTGCGGCGCCTTCGAGGAATCAACCGAGCGCGCCTTCTGGCGCGGCGAATCCGCCCGCCCGCGGCGTTCAGCAACCAGCCCCGAACAACGCGACCGGTCGTTCAGACCGAACCGTGATCATTCAATGGCCCGGCAGCGGGCAATCCCCAGGTCCGTGAAATTAGCGAATCAATGACCGGCTTGCTGAGGATTATCGATGCTTCCGGCGAGAGGGAAGCGGAGTTGTCACGCGGCCGAATGACGCTGGGGACCTCGCGGGCCGATCCACTGTTTGTAAAAGGCGAGGGCAATTATCCGTCGCTGTTATCGTTGAGCTGGGAGCCGCGACGGGCGACGTGGATGCTGAATTGTCCACTGCCGCTGGTTGCTCCGGTGACCGTGAACCGCCGTGCCGTTGCGCCTGGCGAACAGATTCCGCTAACCAATCTCGATATAATCGAATTGCCGGGCGCCTTCCTGCAATTTCAGCGAGTGCTGGCGCCGCCCGTGCGAGCGGGCCAGCCAACCGACCAGATTTCGCTCGATAGTCAGCCACTCGTGATCGGCCGCGGCGATCCACACGGCACGGTGGACGCAGCGCGCGTCGATCTAGACCCGGAAGAAATCGCGATCTCGCGCGTTCACGCCATGGTGGAACGCGATGGCGACAATTATTTTCTTACCGATCGTAGCAGGCTCGGCACCGAATTGAACGGCGTTGCATTCACGCGGGAACGTCTGGTGTTCGGCGATCGGATGCGAATTTCCGGCTACATCTTCGAGTTTACAGGCGATGCGTTGCGTCTGATTCACCCGGAGAGTTCGGGAACAGTGTCTGCCGAAAACTTGACCGTGATCGCGGCCGGCCGCCGCATTTTGGATCAGGTTTCTCTAAATATCGCCGCTGGCGAATTTGTTGGAGTGCTGGGCGGATCAGGGCACGGAAAGACGACGTTGCTGAATGCGCTTTGCGGTATCAACCCGCCCACCTCCGGCGAGGTGCGGCTCGGTGGCGTTCCACTGGCCGACCGGGCGCGGCTGCGAGAAATCGGAATCGGCTACGTTCCGCAGGACGACATCGTTCACCGCGAATTGACCGTGAACGAAGCGATCACCTTTAGCGCCAAATTGAGGTTGCGGTTGCCGCCCCATCAGATCGACGCACTTGTTTCACGGATTACGACTCGCCTGGGCCTTGCGCCGCATGCGCATCAACGTGTAGCCGATCTTTCAGGTGGCCAGCGCAAGCGCGTCAGCATCGCCATAGAATTGTTGGCCAAGCCGAGCATCCTGTTTCTGGACGAACCCTCTTCGGGTCTCGATCCGGCTAATGAAGAAGCGCTCATGACGCTGTTGCAATCGCTGACACTGACAAAACTCACTGTGGTTTGCACGACGCACGTTCTCCAGAAAGCTTATCTGTTTGATCGCATCCTTGTGATACAATCAGGCAAATTGATTTTTGCCGGCAACAGCGACGAAGCGCGGCGGCATTTTCTGTTGCAATCCAGCGGCGAAGATCATGGATCGCTGCAACACTCGCCTCTGGAGCGGATTTACGGGCTATTGGCGAATTCGTCGAGGTCGGCCAGCGATTGGGAAAGTGCGTTCCGGGGTTCGCCGTTTGCCGCGCGTGCTCTTCCGCCATTGCCAAGGGCGCAGCCGATGCACACATCGCGCGAATCGTCCGACAAGCTGAAGGTTAATCAGTTCACAACGTTTTTGCTGCTGGCCGCGCGTCAGTGGAAAATCATTCGCTCGGATTTTCTAAACATCGCGTTTTTATTGGTGCAGCCGCTGCTCATCGGGTTCCTGATTGGCTGGGTGGCGGACAAAGCGGCTCTGCGAATGTTTCTCTGCATCGTCGCCACGATGTGGTTTGGTTGCAGCAACGGCGCCCAACAAATCGTAGGTGAACTGCCGATCTTTCGGCGTGAACGCGTGTCCGGGCAAGGACTCAACGCTTATGTCCTGAGCAAGCTTGGGTTTCTCTCTAGCGTTACACTTGCCCAGGCGGTTTTGCTGTTGTTTGTCACACTCGTTTTCACAGCCGTTTTTCATCCGGAAGAGGTCGATGCTCAGAACATCCGGAAAGAATTCGCCGATCGGCTTGCGCCGCTGGAGCTCTTAACAGGCGAGTCCAGCACAGAGAGCGATTTTAGCGCGGTAGATTCGGGTGAGCCTGCGGCGAACACACCATCGACATCGCGACCGGAACAAGTTGAAAAAACGCCTTGGCAGCCGAATCCGGTGGTGATCGGCTCACTCATGAAACTCGCTGCATTTTTTCAGATATCACAAAACATTTTGGACTCGGGACCGCGCATCCTCACCACTTCGGATGGGACACCGCGTCTCGATTTGCAAGGCCGGCAGATGGTTGTTCCCGGAAAGAGCGTCCTGAATGTGCTTTTGGTCGCGCTAGGGCTGCGCGTCTTTGCCGTCGCACTGGCGGCGCTGACGGGTGTGAGCATTGGGCTGACTATTTCATCGATCGTGACGAATACGACCCAGGCCGTGCTCTGGGTTCCCCTTGTTCTGATTCCGCAGATCTTGTTCGGGGGCGTGGTCGTGACGGTGCCGGACATGAGCAAGTCCGTCCGCACTTTTAGTCACATCATGCCCAGCTTCGCTGCGCAACGCATTATGGACACGGCGGGATTGTACGGCCTAACCACTCCGTTTCTCACCAACCGAACGAAGACGCCGCTCTTTCTAACTTCCCGCGGCGAAAAGGAGACTATCGAATGGCAGGAGGGTAAAGAGTCGCTTTCCCATAGCTATGATAAGTTGTCGCCGGTGAACATGTCGTGGCAAAACATAGCGGTGATTCCTGGCTGGTTAGGTCAGCATAAACAGGCCGAGGCCCCTGGCTCCGATTGGTCTCATAAGGAATACCGCGACACCGTTGAGAGCAGGCACGACGTCCGTTTTTCAAAGGGGACGCCCTTTTGGTCGTTGCAAGCGGTTCAGTTCGCCACCGGGATACTGGTTTTTTGGAACGTGGCGTGTTACGGCACGATTTTGTTTGGCTTGGTTCGCAAACAAACCGGGAAATGATCGGCATCGCCGCATTCGCCTGCCTGAGAAATCGGCCGACTAAATTCATTTGAATATGCTGACCGCACCGACAGGCACAGTCACACTTCTCTTTACCGACATTCAAGGTTCGACCCAATTGTTGCGGCGGTTGGGCGATCGGTATCCAGGAATTCTTGCCGAACACCACACCATTCTGCGCGCTACGCTGGCAAAGCACGGTGGCTATGAAGTCAGTACCGATGGAGACGCATTTTTTGTTACCTTCAGCCGCGCGACCGATGGCATTGCTGCGGCCGCGTGCGCGCAACGCGAATTCGCGCAACACAGCTGGCCGGAAAACGCCTCGTTGTCGGTCCGAATGGCGCTGCACACGGGCGAACCCGGTTGCTCGGGAAAAGATTACACTGGCTTGGACATTCACAGGGCTGCCAGGATCCGCGACGCCGCGCACGGCGGCCAGATCCTTATTTCAGCAGCCACAAAAATTCTCACCGGCAACCGAGTTCCCGGAGAAATCACGTTCCGCGATTTGGGCAAGCATCGTCTGAAAGATCTGGAACACCCGGAACACATTTTCCAACTAGTCATATCAGGTTTGAGATCGGACTTTCCGCCGATTCGCAGCCTCAACAATTGCCCGAACAATTTGCCGGCCCAAATCGCGCCGCTCATCGGCCGCGCAGAACAATTGGCCGAAGTTTGCGAACTGCTGCGTCGCCCGGATGTAAGGCTCGCTATCCTGACCGGCCCGGGGGGCGTCGGCAAGACATTGCTCGCGCTTCAGGCCGCGACCACGCTGTTGGCCGATTTTTCCGACGGCGCCTTTATTGTCGATCTCGCAGACGTTGTCGATCCGGACCTGGTTCCGAGCAAGATTGCAAGCGTCCTCGGTGTGACAGAAGCCGGGCAGCAATCGACTCTCTTGCGTCTGACGCAGCATCTGCGCGAAAAACGGCTTCTTCTCTTGCTGGATAACATCGAGCAGGTCGCAAAGGCGGCGAAAACATTTTCGGCCATTCTGGCAGCTGCGCCGCTCGTGAAAATATTGGCGACAAGCCGTTCCCCACTCTATCTGCGCAGTGAGTACATCTATCCTGTTCCACCTCTCGATGTTCCCTGTCTCGATACCGGCCCCAGCACGGGTAAGTTGTTAGGCTCTTCTGCTGTGCGTCTTTTCATCGAACGCGCCGAAGCGATTCGTGGTGACTTCGTTATTAACGATCAAAATCTCATAGCAGTAGGGCAAATTTGTTCGTTGCTTGATGGTCTTCCGCTGGCAATCGAGCTGGCTGCCGCTCGCATGAAACTGCTCTCGCCCGAAGCGCTGCTGAAGCGACTGGCCTCCACAGATGGTCACGTTTCATTGCATCTGCTGAGCGGCGGCGCGCACGATCTTCCAACTCGCCAACAAACTGTGCGAGACGCGATTTCATGGAGCTATAACCTCCTCGATGACGATTGTAAGAAAATCTTCTGCCGGCTCGCTGTGTTTGCGGGTGGATGCACAATCTCGACCGCCGAAGAAGTTTGTAGTGAGGAACGTGGTTTCGAGACTGAAGTAGTCGACGCTATCGGCGCCCTCATCGATAACAATTTGTTGCGGCATAGCGTCCCTGCCGAAGGCGAGCCAAGAATCAGTATGTTGCAAACCATCCGCGAATTTGGGCTCGAACACTTGCAAAAATCGCCTGCCGACGCGAAAGCCCGTCGCGCACACGCCAAATATTTTGCCTCCTTCGCTGAGGACGCCGAGGCAAACCGCCGCGGGCCAGAATACGCGATCTGGGCAAAGCGGGTCGCAACGGAGCGCGATAATTTTCGTACCGCGCTGAACTGGTCGTTTGAAAACGCGCCAGACCTGGCGATTCGAATCACGGCTGCAGTTGGCGAATTTTGGTTTCGCCAGGGCCACTGGGCTGAGTTGCGAACGGCCTGTGAGAAAGTTACCACAGCAAAATGGATTGATCTGTTGCCGCTTCAAGCGCGATGCGCGCGATTCGCCGGCCAATGCGCCAGAGTCACGGGCGACCCAGAACGCGCGAAAGAAATGTTCGAGAAGAGCCTTGCCATGAGCGAACAATGCGAGGCCAGTGTCCAAACGGTTGAGGCGTTAAACGAGTTGGGCGGCATCCGTCTTCACAACGAAGGCCGTAACTCGGATGCACAGGCGCTGTTCGAGCGCGCCTATGATCTTTCGCTCAAATTGAATGATCAAGATCGCCTCGCCGAAGCTTTGTTTCAGCTGGGCGATCTCGCACTGGCAGAGTGCGATTTCGACCGGGCCGCCGAAAAATTCGGGGAAGCTGCCGCCATCTGTCGAAAACGCGACTATCAAGCGGGCATCGCACAATGTACGAGTTATCTCGCGGCGGTGGCGATCTCAACGGGCGAATACGATCGGGCCAGCTCTTTGTTGCAGCGAGCTCTGGAAATTCACGACAAGGCTGGAGAAAAACATAATGCGGCCTGGGATCGCTTTAAACTCGGTCAGGTCGCTGAGGGTCACGGACAATACACTCAGGCGCGAATCGAATTTGAGGAGTCTCAAAAGGCCTTTCAACAAATGAACACAGCCGTGGGTGAAGCCTGGTGTTTGTATGAACTGGGCAAAATCGCGCTCGACACGGAGGAATTCGCCGAGGCCAGCGGTTTTTTCGAGAAGTCGCTCTGGATCTTTCGGACCCTCGGGAAAGCCAACGCCTGGGTCACCCTGCAACTCGGAAGCACCGCGATCTGCGAGGGCAGATTGAGGTCGGCAAAAAAACTTCTCCAGAAAAGTCTCGACATCTTTCGCCAGTCGGGAAGCAAAGATGGAATCGCGCTGACTTTGTGCGAGATCGCCCATTTGGACAGGCTTCAAGGCGAATACGAAACTGCCGAGTCTGCTCTTACTGAAACGATGGACCTCGTCGTTCAAATGGAATCCAAACGTTATGCCATCGCTGGGTTGCAAGAGGCTTTCCAACTTGCCAGCGCACGAGGCCAACACGAACGCGCTGCCAGGTTGCTCGGCAAACTTGAAGCTTTGCGCCAGGAAATCGGCGCGCCACTGACGCCTCGTCGCCGAACCGAATTCGACCGCGCGGTTGCCAGTAGCCGCGAGGCATTGGGAGAAGACACATTAGCGATCTTGCGAGAAGAAGGATGCCTGGCTTCGCTCGAGCGGCTCTACCCATGAAACACGCCGGGCTTGATTGGATTCTTCCGGCTTCGTAACATCGCGATTGCTTTCTCATCGAATCGCCTCTGCCCTGGCTCGGCAGTGAAGCGAAGAGGCGCGCAGTGATCGAAAGCGCCAGACGATTTTCGCGAAGCGCATTCTTGTAGGTGGAAGGCGATTTCCCAAATCGTATCGGAAATTTTTTGGACGTTGTCGATGATGGCCATGTCAATGGCGTTTTCTAAGGTCGGCGCGGAAATAGCTTGGCTTAACCAGCCGCGCCATTGTAAACGTGGCGGTTCTAATGGCAGCTGAACCGCTCCTCTCCCCCGGAGAAAAAGCGACCGAAAAGGTGCGCTTCGGCAACTTCGAGGTCATGAACGACCCTGAGGGTCGCCCGGTATTGTTGGGCAAAGGCACATTTGGGCGAACATATCAGGCGCGCCATTGTTTCCTGGACATTATCGTAGCGCTCAAAATTATCACCGAGCGCTACGTGGCTGACGCTGCGGTGCGCCAACGTTTCCTCACAGAAGCGCGGGCCGTGGCGAAACTATCGCATCCCCACATCGCACGACTGTACGACTTTGGCGAGAAGGATGGCGTGTTGCATTACGCGATGGAATACTGCGGTGGCGGGAGCTTGGCTGATCACGTGGCGAAAAACGGGCCGCTGCCGTTGCGGCGAACGATCGAGATCGCTCAACAAATATCCGGCGCGCTCAAGTGCGCGCACACAGCCGGGTTCATTCACCGAGATCTCAAGCCGTCCAATATTATGTTGACCGCGCCGGATGGGCGGCCGTTTGCGAAGCTGATCGATTTCGGTTTGGTGCAGCCGAGCGTTCCCGGCGCGACGCGATCTTTTGCTGACGATCAGTCCGCGGACGGCGCCCGGTTTCTGGGTACACCGTTGTTTGCGAGCCCCGAACAACTTCGAGAGGAACCGATGGATGTGCGCACCGATTTGTTCTCCTTGGGCATGACTCTTTGGTTTCTAATGGCGGGACGCGCACCGGAAAGCGGATCGTCGGCCGAGATTGCCGCCAGTCGGTTGAACCGGGAGAGTTAGGCTGCGCGATTGCCGGCGAATCTGCCGCCGCAGCTCCGGGATGTGCTTGGCCGGCTGCTCGAAAAAGACCGCAAGAATCGGTTCGCGACTGCGGCGGATGTCTTCAACGCGCTTAATGCATGCGGAGCTGCGCTCGGATTTCGCCAGGCGAGAGATTACACGGAGCCGCTGGCGGCGATCGATTCGGAAGATGCACAAGCAACTGAGAGCGGCGCGCTGGCCAAGCTCGAGCCGGTCGAGATCGAGGAGGTTACTGCGCCGTTAACTTCGGAATTCAGTATTGTTACCCGAATCAACGAAGACTTCAGCGGGATCAATTACGTTGCCGACGAAGTCGGAAGGAAAGGGGCGATGTCGATCCTGCACGTTCTGCATCCCCCATTGTTGAAGGATGAGTCGGCGCTCGATCGTTTCCGTGTGCACATCGCGCAATTGATGAGCTTGGATTTAGCTGAAATTGTCCGACCGAAGGCGATCAAACGTTATTCCGATTATGTCGCCGTTATTTCGGATAAACCGGGAGGCACTGACCTGCTGAGTGTGCTGCGCACGGAACGCACCGTGCCTTTGGTTGAAGCTGCGCCGTTACTCGAGAAGATCGCCGACGTCTGTGACAGGCTCTGCGCCGCTCGACTACCGGGCGTGCAGCTCGCACCGGCCCGCATTTTTGTGGAGCGGTCTAACGGTGGCCTGAGCAAAGCCCAGATCTGGCTTTGCCCGCGTTTTCTCGCCGTGAGCGAGGCGACTGAACTAGCCCGGATGAACGAGCCGGAAAACACCAGCTCAACCATGACCACCGACCTGTTAGCTGATCCAGCGAGGGCGGACAACATGGCTGAGCATTTTGCTTCGCTCCTGTACCGCGTAGTTGCCGGAAGGAACTGTCCGGTCGCCGCTTCGCTCTCGACACAAGCATATGTGGCCGTCCCTGGTCTGTCCGAACAATCGAATCGGATTTTGGCGATGGTTATTGCCCGACAGGTCGAAGATTCTTCATGTGGCAAAGTTTTGCGTGAAGTCTTAAACGCGGAAGGCATCGTTCATCGAGTACCCGGGCATCCTTCTGCCGGATTCACCGAGCGTCCCGACAGCTCAACTGTCTCGCCACCCGCCACGCTGCGTCCGCAATCAGTGACCCAAGGTGCGCATCGTTTGGAATTAGAGTCGCGGGGATTCTCTTCAATCGCCGAGTCGCCGAGCAGACGCGCGAATTAAAAAAAAATCGCAATAATCGCAGGATTGGCGACCGCAGCCGTCATTCTCATGGCAATCCTGAGCATAGTGATCGCACGACACCAGCCTTCAACTCAGCAGCCCAAACAAACGCAGCAACTGGCGGCTGCGAGCTCATCCGTCGAAAAGGATTACAATTCCGCCATCGAATACACCAGCGGCATGAATAGGGTACGGATAGATGGTGCTAAAGCGGTCGAGCTTTTGCAACGTGCCGCCGCGAAGCATTATCCCGAAGCGGAAGCTCGCCTGGCATTCTTCACCAAGGACGGTCGTTTCGGTGTCCCGAAAGACGCTGCAAAAGCTGAAGACCTGGCGAAGCAATCGCTTTCGGACGGACTAATCGCCGCAGCGGACCATGGCCGGGCAACCGCCCAGGAAGCCCTGGGAGTTCTTTATGTGATGGGAATCGGTGTGGGTGCGCACACAAATGAGGCAGCGGAGTGGTATCAGAAAGCAGCGGACCAAGGCTACGCGGAAGCGCAGAGAAACCTTGGATGGTTGTACGAGAGAGGCACCGGAGTGGCTAAGGATTTGGGCAAGGCAGCAGAGTTATATCAGAAGGCAGCTGATCAAGGCCACGCCTGGGCGCAAACTCACCTTGGATGGTTGTACGAGAGTGGCACTGGAGTGACGAAGGACTTGAGTAAAGCGGTGGAGTTATATCAGAAAGCTGTAGATCAAGGCAACGCGGAAGCGCAAACTAGCCTTGGATGGTTGTACGAGAGTGGCACTGGAGTGACGAAGGACTTGAGTAAAGCGGTGGAGTTATATCAGAAAGCTGTAGATCAGGGCAACGCCCGGGCGCAAACTAACCTTGGATGGTTGTACGAGGGTGGCACTGGAGTGATGAAGGACTTGAGTAAAGCGGTGGAGTTATATCAGAAAGCTGTAGATCAAGGCTACGCCGGGGCGCAAACTAACCTAGGATGGTTGTACGCGACCGGCACGGGAGTGGCGAGGGACTTGAGCAAGGCGGTTGAGTTAAGCCAAAAGGCAGCGGATCAAGGCAACGCCCAAGCCCAACACAACCTTGGCTGGTTGTATCAGAATGGGAGCGGAGTCGTTAAAGACTTGAGCAAGGCAGCGGAGTTTTATCAAAAGGCAGCGGATCAGGGCTTGGCTGGAGCGCAACATAACCTTGGCCTCCTATATCAGAACGGCACCGGCGTAGCGAAGGACTTGAGCAAGGCGGTTGAGTTATACCAAAAGGCAGCGGATCAAGGCAATGCGGGAGCGCAGGCGAATCTTGGCCTCTTGTATGAGAACGGCAGCGGTGTAACGAAGAACTTGAGCAGAGCTGTTGAGTTATATCAAAAGGCAGCTGATAAGGGCAATCAACAAGCAAAGGATAACCTTCGTCGCCTTGGGACCATGACTGGGCAGGCAACTCAACCGCCAGCAGCTGCTCCAAGTAGTGCAGCTTCAGCGACTGCGGCGCCGGCTGCGCCTGTGATTGCGGTTGGACCCGAATCAACGGTTACGCGCCAGTCTTCTTCTTACATGTCATGGATCGATCGGCTAACACAATTTGTAAGAGATTATGTCGATTCGACCGGAGACTCAAATATGGAGAGAGCGGTTTCTTTCTACGCACCTACGGCTGATATCCTGGACGAGGGATTAAAGAACCTCGGTCAGATCCGCCAAGAGATCGTGAATCATAATGAACGCTGGCCACTACGGCAAAACAGCATCGTCGGCGACATTCAGGTGCAGGAACACGTGCGTGGCGAGTCGTACACGATTCGATTTGACCAGAACTTTTATGCCGAGAGCACCGCGCGCCGCGAGTGGTCCAGGGGCAAAGTCGCGGTTACCCTTGAAGTAAGGATTCAAGGCGGAATTCCCGAAATCACTTCTCTCAAGCAAAGAGCCTTGGAGCGACAGAAGGGTGTCCTTAGCGCGGCCCGGTGAGATGTTCTCGGAAACTCGCACGCGTCGGTTAACTGCGGCGGACGTAGGCGGTTGGGACGCCGATAAGCTGCGTTACGGTATCAACGAAATTTACGCGCGAGGTGGCTACGATTTCGCGACGCCCGAGATTAAAGACATATTCATGAGATTGCCCTGGTACCGCGACCGCGTGGTGATTGGCAGATCTCAAGACGAAGCTGCCAGGCACCTATCGCCATTAGAGAATGCGAATCTTGAGTTCTTACACGTATCCGCCAAGCCCGTGTACGTTAGGCCGATCAAGCTCCATTTGGCTGCCATCGGTTTCCTATTCGGTGCAACGATTGCGCAGAGTTTAGACGCTGATCCCGCTTCTGAAAAATCCGGGAAACAGTGTTGCGTCTGCATCGATCCCGGTCATCCCAGCGAAAACAATGACGGCGGCGCAGTCACCAACGGGTTGCGCGAGGTCACGATGAACTGGGAAGTGGCCTTGTTGCTATGCGATGAGCTGGAGAAGGATGGAATGAAAGTAGTCATGACGAAGAAGAGCGAAGGCGAGTTCATCACGAACAAAGATCGTGCTGCGATCGCAAATGAGAGCGATGCCGATTTATTTCTGCGGCTACATGCCGACGCTGGGAAATCTACAGGGTTTACTATTTACTATCCGCGCAAAGAAGGGACAGTTCATGGAGTTACAGGGCCGTCGAAAGACGTGCAGCAATCATCAGCGGCAGCTGCCAACCGGTTTCATACTGCGTTCGCTGCGGCGCTCGAACAATAAACTGCGCGACAACGGCGTTAAAGGAGACGAAGACACATTCATTGGCCGCCGGCAGGGAGCGTTAACAGGTTCGATCTTTAGTGAAGCGCCAACAATTCTCGTGGAGATGGTGTTCCTAACGAATCCTAAGGATGCCGAATGGATTAAACAGGACCGGAACAAACAGACGATGGCTAGAGCACTGGCCGCGGGAGTTCGCGCTGTGCGCGACTCTCATTGACGGATTTATGAAACCGGTCTCAGACGGCGGAGAGGAACTCGTTACTCTGATGAAGAATCGAATCGTGTCAGAACGGGGCGCAGGAGCGGCAGCAGAATTCCGAGCTTTCCGAGACCCGATCCTTCAGTTCGCAACCGGAGCACAGAGCTGCATTCCGCTGGTCACAACACACGCCACTTCAGTTTGCTGGAATTTTTCTTGGTCTCCCACAGACGTATTCCGCCGAGGAACGCGTTTTCATTTCGTCCGCGCTCGATTCCTTCGGGCAATTGGCGAAAGCGGTGCACAAGGCCGCCGCCGAGGACGACGTAATCGGCGATGAAAGATTTTCTTAATTGTGTGACCGCGTAAGTAACTTCTCGCTTCCATTTTTTCTCGCCCAATGATTCCAGGCCTGGAATGCCGAGATAGTTCTCGATGATTTTTTCGTCAGGATAGGGCAGGTCGCCGAGTTCAAGCGGCATCAAAGTGCTATTCCAGAGAAGCGCGGAACCCAAGCCAGTTCCGAGTCCGAGAAAGAGCATGCGTCCCTGGCCACGGTAGCTGCCGAGCGCTTGCATGGCGGCGTCGTTGATCAGACGTACCGGTATTCCAAGTGCCTTTGAAAAATTAAAGCCGATCCAGCCCTTACCCAAATGCTTTGGATCTCTTGTGATCCGTCCGTTGCGAACCGGCACCGGGAACCCGATCGATACCCGGTCAAATTTCCAACCACGCACACTCTCTTTGAATTTTACGAGAAATTGTTTCGGTCCCATTCGCGGTCCCGAAGCAAATTGGCGCTCGTCGAGAGGCGACATCAGCAGTTTTACATGTGTGCCGCCGACATCGACGACCAAAACTTTTCTTTTCATGAGCGACCGATCCCCGAAATATTCGGGGTGAGGCTACCGGTCGCGCTGGCGCGAGCGGCGAAGACGCTGAAAGAAAGTCTGCCGTTCTGGTTTTGCTGCCGTGCTGCCAGGCCAGCATTCCACGATTTCGAGGGCGAGAAACCGGAACAGCAGTTGCTGCGCAGATTTCAAATCGAGCCTTAGGTTCTTCGCAATTTGTTGCACGGACCGACCACCATTGAATTGGGACGCGAATTGGGCCTCGTCTGCAGTCAGCTTCAACCGCTGGACTCGCTCGAAACCATCTTTGGTGTAAGCGGGAATTGATGTCGGGTCGAAGCTTGCAGGTTGATCAGCATTCTGAACAAGACGCAACGTTTCCATTGCCCAGTCTCTTACATTTGGATCCCCAGGGACATCTGCGACGTCACTTAACAAATCGGCATTCTTTTCAAACATGATCCGCACGCGCGGCGCGGTCCAAAGTTGAGAGAAAAGATTTTGCCCATACTGCCGCATCAGTTGGGTGGCAGCGTCGAGGCCGATCGCTTCCTCCCGCGCAAGAGTCAAGAAAAACGGGCTTCCGTTTTCTCTCTGTTGCTCGCGGGCCCTTTCAACGACTACGACATCAACATCGGTCAGAACGTCCGGCACTTCGGGACAATAAAGAGCTGGATCCCGCGTCGTGACTAAAACGATCTCGCCGTCCCGCGCCAGAAGCTCAATCGGCTCCTGTTCCCAGAACGCTCGTAGTAACCCCGTGAGTCTCTCGTTTGCTACGGCTCGCAATGCACGGCTCAACGGAAACAGACTCGTGTGGCCGCAAAAATAAACATCCGCCATGCCCAGCTCTTTTCGAGGAATAACTTCGGCCGGCGCATGTTCAGCCGCCGGTTGGTCCCAATCGGGGGCCGATGCCGTCGCGTTCCACCAGTCCTCAGACTGAACGCTCTCTGCACTTGGAGCAGGTTCCGGTTCCGGCACAGCTTCGTCCCGCATAGGTTCCTCCTCTTGCGGAACAGGCGTACCGACGCTCTCCTCGGGTTCTTCGATATTCGAAGATTCCATGTGAGCTTCTATAGATTTGGGTTTGCCGCGTGATTTCGGCATGGTGTTCCTTTGGCCTAGTAAGCAAATCCCATGTGAAGCCTTTATCAAGCGCCCAATGTTGGCAACGAGGAACTGGTCTGGTTAGCTGAGAACCGCCGGGCCAAATCGCGCCGGCTGATTTTACCGTGTTCATTGGTGGGAATTGCATCAACGATGAAAATTCGTTTCGGTACCTGCCACGGGCTCAATGTTTTTCGGCACAACTCCAAAAGACTATTTTCGCGAAGGTCGACATCGGCTACGACGCACGCAGCGATTTCTTCATTGCGCAATGCTCCGGCGGCCGCGGGACGGCCGAACACGACCGCCTGTTTGATGCCGGGAAATCCGATGATGTGGGCTTCCACTTCGCCCGGGTTCACTTTCTTTCCGGCGATGTTGATTACGTCTGAAATCCGGCCGACGATTTTGAATCCGCGCTCCGTTCGCGCAAGCAAATCGTCCGGAACAAAAATTCCATTGGCGAGTTTCTGTTCGTCTGGCTCGGGAAAATAGCCGTCGCCGACTCCGGCGCTGCGCACGCGAATCTGACTCGACGGCGCCGCTGGATCAATAATCTCAACATCGACATTCTTCAGCGGTTCGCCGACAACTCCGTCCTCGAAGGCCGTCCCATCGCGCTCGTAACAAATGCCGCCGCACTCCGACGCGCCGTAAAATGAATGGATCAACAGCTTGAATTTGTCGAAAAACTTCTTTGCCACCGTACCGGAAAGCGGCGCACCGGCGGAAATGCAAAGCCGGAGTTGCCGCAGCGCCGGGACGTCATGCATATCGCAAAACGCCTGATAAAAGATTGGCGTTCCCGGAAACACTGTTGCATCAGTGCGCGCGAGATCAGCCAGCACAGCGCGCGGCGTTCGGTCGCGGCTAACGACCATCGGCACACCGCGCACGATCAAAGGCGTGAGCAAATTACTGAAGCCATACGAATGCGAGATCGGAATCACACCAAAATTCAGATCGGCATCGCTAATTCCCATGGTATCGCAAATCTGATTGCAGTCGGCCAGCAATTGCTGGCTTCCAAACCGAATTGCACGCGGCGCGTCCGTTGTTCCAGAGGTAAGCTTTAGGAGCGACGGCGTCCGATCCCAAGTCGCTGTAGTGTCGACTGTCCTCAGCCGAGATATCTTTGGGGCGGCTCGGCTTGGGACAGCGGACACTACAGCCGTGGCATTGCAGAGCCGTAACGCAGCATCGCGTTGTTGGGCGCTCATCGATTCTTCCAGCGGGAGAACAACCAGCTGTCTGCGCAAACAAGCGATCAAGAGCGACGGCCAATCTTCGTGATTCCCGATCTGAATAGCAATAACCCTGCCCGGTGAGAACATTTCAAAGTCATCCTCGAACTCGCGGGCGCATTCCTCTATTTCGCCAAATGTTCGGAGGACCTTGCCGTCCGCATTGAAAATGGCACTTGCGTTTCTTGCGCGGCGCAAAGTGTCGCGCCAGGCATGCAGCAATGCATCAGTCAATTTCATATCTTGCACTCGCGGCCTCGCGAGATTAAATTCCGCGCTCCTTGGCTTCCCACACGGAAGCGGCTACAGCGAAAATGAAAGCAGGCATTCATCCAGAATATTACGAAACTGATATTGTATGCGCATGCGGGGCGGTGTATCACACCCGCTCCACTCGTCGCGATATTAAGATCGGTATTTGCGCGGCTTGTCATCCATTTTTCACAGGCGAACAGAAATTTGTGGATACCGCCGGGCGCGTGGAAAAATTTGCCCGACGTTACGGTAGCACCAAAGCTGCGCGGGCTGAGAAGAAAGGTTAGCTGGATTCTGTAGCCGGGGTCGGTGACCCCCGGCCGGAGCCGCGATCAGCGATCACGGCTACAATTATGGACTTTAATTCCCTCATTAAACTGAAACGCAAACGCTTCGAGCAGCTCGAGAGCGAGATTGCCGATCCAGCGCTTTTTTCCAACCACCAGCGTGCAAGCGAGATCATGCGCGAGCACGCGAACATTAAGCAACTGCTGGCGAAGTGGGACGAACTCGAAGCGGCGCGCAAGCAATTGGATGACAACCGCGAACTCGCCATGTCCCGCGATGTTGAGATCGCGGCCATGGCCGACGACGAAATTCCGGAGCTGGAAAAACGAGTGGCTGATCTCGAACGCGATCTTCAGATCGCCTTACTGCCAGCCGATGAAAATGAAGAGCGCGACGCCATCGTGGAAATTCGCGCCGGAACGGGCGGAAATGAAGCAGCCATTTTTGCTGCCGATCTGTACCGTATGTACCATCGATACGCAGAATCCGCCGGGCTAAAAACCGAAGATCTTGAATCGAGCCCATCAGAACTCGGCGGATTGAAGGAAGCGATGTTTCGAGTTTCCGGCGAATCTGTTTTTCGAAAACTGCGTTACGAAAGTGGCGTGCATCGTGTGCAACGTGTGCCTGCCACGGAGGCGCAAGGCCGCATTCATACTTCGACGGCGACAGTCGCGGTGCTGCCCGAAGCTGAAGATGTTGATGTCGAGTTGAAGCCGGAAGATTTGCGAATCGAAGTTTCGCGCGCCGGCGGGCCTGGTGGGCAGGGCGTAAACACAACTGATTCGGCCGTGCAGGTTCTGCACATTCCGACAGGCATGATTGTTCGTTGCCAGGACGGCCGCAGCCAGATCAAAAACAAAGAGCGAGCATTATCGATCTTGCGCGCACGATTGCTCGAGCGAAGGCAGCGCGAAGAAGCGGAGAAATATAGTGCTCAACGTCGCGGCCAGATCGGCACCGGCGGACGCGAAGAAAAGATTCGTACGTATAATTTCCCGCAGAACCGCGTCACAGAGCATCGTATCGGGTTGACACTTTACAATTTGGACCGGGTGATGGAGGGCGACCTCGGTGAATTGATCAACGGTTTGCAAGCCGCCGATGTGGCGGAACGCTTGAAGGAATCAGCGGTGCCAGCGTGACCAGGCAGCGAAAGCAATCATGACTGTGCTGCAAGTGCTGCAAGCAACCACTGCGTATTTCAAGAAGCACAGCGTCGAGAGCCCGCGTTTGAACGCCGAGCACCTGCTTGCACACGTGCTTGGCCGAAAGCGCATCGATCTCTATTTGGAATTTGAACGCGTGCTGACCGACTCGGAACTCGCGCCGCTGCGCGCTCTGGTGAAGCGGCGCGGCGAAGGCGAGCCACTTCAGCATCTGCTCGGCACCGTCGAATTTTGCGGGCACGTTTTTCTTTGCGACAAACGCGCGATGGTGCCCCGGCCGGAGACAGAGCAGTTGGTTGAATTCCTCAAATCCGAAATCCAAAATCCAAAATCCAAAATTCTGGATGTCGGAACCGGCAGCGGAGTTATTGCGCTTAACCTGGCGATCGAATTTCCCGAGGCAGAGATAGTTGCTGTCGATATTTCGGATGATGCGCTCGCGCTCGCGCAAGAGAATGCTGCCAGGTTGAATTTGGCTACTCGCGTCCGCTTTCTGAAAAGCAATCTGCGGGAAAACGTGGAGGGATGTTTCGATGTGATTGTCGCGAATCTTCCTTACATCTCGATCCAAGACCGCCAGAGTCTTTCCCGGGAAGTTTTGCATGATCCAGAGGTCGCGCTTTTCGCCAGCGCGCGAGGCGATGAGTTGGTGCGCGAATTGATTGCGCAGGCGCCGTCGCAGCTCCGGCCGGGTGGAATGCTGGCCTTAGAGATCGGAATCGGCCAGGGCGACGCGCTTTTTTCGGCCCTGGCGGAAAAAAATTACCGCGACATTTATTCGAAAACCGATTATTCAGGTGTGACACGGTTCCTATTTGCCAGGTATGGATAAGATTCTCATTCACGGCGGCCATCCGCTTTCCGGTTCCATCAAGGTCAGTGGCTCGAAAAATTCCTCGCTGCCGATTCTGGCCGCCACATTGCTCACGCGCGAACCGTGCATCGTTCATCGCGTGCCCGACCTAAGCGACACGCATTACATGCTGCAAATTTTGATCCATCTCGGCGCGCAAGTGGAACGCGCCAGCGGAACAGTCACGGTGGCGGCCGAGAACGTGCAATCGGTCGCGCCTTACGATGTCGTGCGCAAAATGCGCGCTTCGGTTTGCGTGCTCGGGCCGCTGCTCGGCCGTTGTAAAGAAGCGACCGTATCGATGCCGGGCGGATGCGTGATTGGCGATCGGCCAATCGATTTGCATCTGAAAGGATTCGAGGCGCTGGGTGCCGCCGTGCGCGTGGAAGGCGGCAATATAAAAGTTTTTGCACCGAAATTGCGCGGCGCGGTGATTAACTTACGCGGGAAATTTGGACCCACCGTTCTCGGCACCGATAACGTCATGATGGCGGCGGTGCTGGCGGAGGGAACAACCGTGATCGAAGGCGCGGCGCAGGAACCGGAAGTTGTCGATCTTGCGAATTTCTTAAATAAAATGGGCGCCAAAATCGAAGGCGCAGGCACGCGCCGTTTGATCATCGAAGGCGTAAAAGAATTGCACGGCGTCGAGCACGACATCATTCCCGATCGGATCGAAGCTGGAACATTTCTGGTGGCGGGCGCAATTTGCGGAAAGGGAATTACGATAAAGCGCGTAACGCCGGAGCACGTGAAAGCGGTCACGAACGCGCTTGGGAATTGTGGTTTTCGACTTGAAGCGACAGGCGACTCGATTTCCATCTCACCAAACGGTGAAACCAAACCCCTCGAGCTGGCAACGGAGCCGTATCCAGGTTTTCCCACCGACATGCAGGCGCAAATGTGCGCGCTACTCTCGACGACAGAGGGCATCAGTGTCATCACAGAGAACATTTTTCCGCAACGCTACATGCATGTCGCGGAGTTAACGCGGATGGGCGCACATGTCGATCTTGAAGGCGCGACTGCGGTGATCCAGGGCGTCGATCATCTCTTTGGCGCTCCAGTGATGGCGAGCGACTTGCGCGCGTCGGCCGCGCTGGTGCTTGCGGGATTGAAGGCGGACGGAATTACCGAAGTAAGTCGAGTGTATCACATCGACCGCGGCTACGAACATCTCGACGAAAAACTGAGCGAACTTGGCGCACAGATCGAGCGCGTAAAAGAAGCATGACCTGATCTTTTTTCTTGCTCTTCTCGCGGTCAGCGGGCAGTCGTTATCTTAAGCAAGCGAAAGGTTAAAACATGGATCAACCATCACCGCCAACTCCGTCCACTTCATCCGATGTCCGAACGTGGTCCGTTCTCTGCCACGCCAGCGCATTACTCGGATTGTTTTTTCACTTCCTAGGCCATCTGGGGGGACCGCTGATCGTTTGGCTCATGAAACGCGGCGACTCGCCTGAGATCGACGCACATGGAAAAGAATCACTCAACTTTCAGATCTCGATGCTGATTTACGATGCGGTCGCCGCGATTCTTTGCATTGTGCTCATAGGGATTCCGATTTTGATTGCGCTCTGGGTATTGAACACCGTGTTTGTCATCATCGCATCCGTTAAAGCGAGCGAGGGGAAGTTCTATCGCTATCCCATTACGATTCGGTTCATCAGTTAATTCCGTGCCGTTATCCCGAGCCCTTCGACTCCGCTCGGGACAGGCTCCGTCGAGAGAGCCCGTTGCGCTACCTTTAAGCTAACTTCGCGGGATTCTTCGACTCCGCCGCGCTCCGCTCAGAATGACACTGGTGGTTAGCGTCTTTCTGCCAATCGGCGCAACGTCTTCAAATTCATCACGTCTTCGCGCAAGTCTTTCCCCTTCGGCGTCTCCAGGACCTTCGGAATGTTGCGGAAACGGCGATCACGCATAATGAATTGGAACGCGTCCAGACCGATGCGGCCTTTGCCAATGTGTTCGTGTCGATCGACTCGTGAACCGCAGCCGGTTTTGGAATCGTTGAGGTGAATTGCGACGAGCCGATCCCGCGCCTGCGGGATCACGCGATCAAACTCGCGCAAAGTCTTTCGTAGTGAAGATTCGGTACGGATGTCGTAACCCGCCGCGAAAAGATGCGCCGTATCGACGCAAACACACAGCCGCTCAGGCTCGCGTGCGCGGCTGATCACGTACGAAAGCTGCTCAAACCTGTTTCCGAGACATGATCCCTGCCCCGCAGTGGTCTCAAGCGCGATCCGTGTTTTGATTTTTGGAAGAGCAGTCATCACGCGATCAAGTGATTCGGCAATTTTCTCGAGCCCGGCTTCTTCGCCTGCGCCGAGGTGTGCGCCCGGGTGCACCACGAGAAATGGCAATTCAAGCTGATCTGCGCGAGTAAGTTCCTCTGCAAGAGCGCGGATTGAATTCGCGCGAAATTGCGGGTTCGTCGCAGCGAGATTGATGAGGTAATTGGCATGCCCAAATACTGATCCCAACTCACGGCGTTGGATATGATTTAGAAAAGCACGGATCTCCTCTGCGCGGAGCGGGCGAGCAAACCATTGCATGTTGTTTTTCACGAAAATTTGCATGGCGGTGCAGTTAATTGAGCGTGCGCGCTCGATTGCCATGCTCACACCGCCGCGAATGGACATGTGCGCGCCCAGAAGCATTGCGCGAGGCGGCGAATCGGTGAATCGGCGAGGCGGCGAAATCGCCGTTTCACCGTTTCGCCCTTGCAGCGTGTCGCTTGGCTTCACTAAAATATCTTCGGATGCCAATCCGGCTTCTTAAGACTCCCTTCGGCCTTGTATTCGAAGAGTTTGTAAACCGGCGTGAGTACGATGCCGGGACCGTTTGCGCTGATGCGCACGTCAAGATCGATTCTGTCGTCGAGAAAATGGACGTCTCCGTGGCCAATCACACTGAACAGCTGTCCTGATACGTTGAAATCGTCAGTGTGAATGATTCCGTCGTTGATCCTAAATTTTGTATTGGCTTCTCGAGCAATGCTGTATCCCATCCCTGGTACGATGTGGTTGAGGATTTCTGAAATCGGTCCCAAAACAGGAATCGCGAATACGTCCCCGTTCGTCACTCCGACTTTTCCAGTGCCGTGCATCTTGCGTGGGTCGGTGCCGAAGCCGTCGAAATCGTATGCGCCACTCAACTGCCCACGCGCCGTCCGGTAGTGGTAGTAGTTGAAATAAAGATTCGTCAGATGCGGAAAGTCAGCATTCGTCACGGCAAGGGTAGCGTGATAACGCGGATTGTTTTTCGCGAGCGAAATATCGGCGTTTCCGCGCAGCGTGCCGGAAAAGATGTCGCCGCGGATGTCGAGGATTTGCAAGCGCTCATTGGTAAAAAGCAATCGCGCGGAGACTTGATCGAACGGCAGCGTTTTCCCAAGAAAGACGTAGTCCATTCCACTGGCACCATCTGCCTTAATTTCCAGTCGCGTGTTCTTTCCGCCGCGAAACTGGTAAACCCCATTGGCGGTCACAGCAGGCGGCCGCCGAAATTTATACGGCGCTACAGTTTTCGAAAACTTTGGGTCGATCCAGAAGATTGCCTCGGCCGGATTCAACGAGCTTCGGATGTCCGAGACGCGCACCTCATGTTTTTTAAAATCGTACGTGAAACTGCCAGTGCCGACGCCTTCGTCGCGCGTGACGTGAAGGTCCGCGCAAGTAAGCGCGCCATCGGCGAATTTAATGTTGGTGTTGGCACTGTTCATCCATGCGCCGCGGAAGCGACTGCGGCCCAAGGCGATCGTTCCATCGCCTACCCAATTCCCTGGATTGCGATCCTTGCCCAGAATAGCGAGGTGGACTGCGGGCGAGCGCTGCCATTCCCAGTCGCGCAGAAACTCGTTTAGCTCCCGCGGAACAAGCGCACGAATTGCTTCTGGAGATATTGTGCTCTCAATCTTTAGCCGAAAATCGCCAGGCGCATCGAAGAAGTCAGCCCTTAACTGGCCAGTCTGGTGGTGTACGCGCAGATCTCGAATGAACGTGCGCTTACCATCCCACGAAAAATCGGCAGCAAGATCGGAGAACGGCTCGCGCTTGTAACTGAACTGCCCAAAATCGGCGTGCCCGATGACATCTGGCCAAAACTGATCGGCCCCGTGATTTACTGAGCCTGAGATTTCGACCACCGGCGGCGACTGAAATTGCATGTCCGCGAGCGGTTCACCCAAGCCGAAAGCGGTAAGAAAGCCTTTTAGATCGAGGCTGCTGCGGATTTGGAAATTCGCACTGGCGGTTTCCTTGTTCCAATCCGCTCGGCCGACGAAATTGCCCTTGCGGTCCCTCCACTCGCAATGTGCGATATTCAAGTGCTGGTTACTCCACTCGGCAGCAGCAGACAAATCTCTCATTTCGTACCTGCCGCGTTGCAATCGGTCCCCCCGCAGCGTCGCCTCTACGCGGGCTTTCTCAATTTCCGCGACATCGCCGCTGAATTTTAACTGCAATGAGGGCAACCCAGTCGGGAAGCTGAATTTTTCCAATTCATTCAACGCGCGCTGCGCGATCACCAATCGCCTCTGCCATTCTTCCGGTGGCAGCGCCGGTGATGGCTGGTAATTTTGACGCTTGATTAATTGTCCCGCGGCGGAAATGCGAATTCCGCAGAACGTTCCCTCGGCTTGACTGACATAAATTTGTTCCGGCGGAAAATAAACGTGCGCGCGGAAGTTGGTGAGTTGCGCTTTGTCCCCTTTTCCGGCTGCCATTTTCAGGGGAAGCGTGATTTGGGCGTCACGCACATCGAGAGAATTGAGAAATGACTGATTATGGATCAGCGCAGCGTAATTGATATCGAGCGAGACTTCGCTAATCAGGGCGAGCGTGTTTTCGCGATTCTTATAATCGAAAATCCTAACATTCCTTGCTACCAAACCACGAAAGGGATCCAGCGTCAGTCGCCCTATGTCGGCTTCGACGCCGCGTTTGTGTAATTCCTCCACGACACGGTAGCGCCATTGCCGGCCAAATCCCCGGCGCGCCAGATAATAGCCGCCGCCGATAATGGCAACGATTGCGGCGAGGATCGTCAAACGAATCAGGCTCAGAGCGATGCGCTTACGCCACGTCCGTTTCCGAAACCGTGTGAAGGGCCGAACCTGCGGTGGCTCAAGAACAGCGGGCATGCGTGGTTGTTGAAGTGTTAAAGCGACAATTGGTCATCCTGAGGAGAGCGGAGCGAAGTCGAAGGATCCCGCGATGGTACCGAGAAAGTATGCAACGGGATTCCTCGACTTCGCTCGGAATGACATTTTAATTTCAATGGTTCAAAGCTTCAACGTGATTTCAACCTCAGACCTGCCTGCTCTCAATGCATCATTTAATCTGGTGAGCACCATCTTCATTTCGCTGGGGTGGTACTTCATCCGGCATGGCGCATGGCGACGCCATATGATGTGCATGATCACGGCCGTGGTCTCATCGACCTGTTTTCTGGTTGGCTATATCATTTATCACGCTCACGTCGGCGAAAAATCTTCCGGATACACCGGTTGGATCGCCGCCGTTTACTTCCCAATACTGGCTTCGCACGTTCTGCTTGCCTTTGTGACGCTGCCTCTGGTCATCGTGACGCTTGTTCAGGTTTTTCGTCGCCGATGGGATCGTCACAAGCGGATCGCGCGTTGGACGATCCCAATCTGGCTGTACGTCTCCGTCACGGGCGTGTTTGTATATTTGATGCTTTACAAATGGTTTCCCCCGGGAACGTGATGCGGGCAATCCCGCCTGCAAGAGATCACCTACGCAGACAGGATTGCCTGCGTCACGTCAAAATCTTGCACACAGCAATGATTTGATGTTTGATCAACCAATGCGCGCTGCTGCGCATGCAAGAAACGTTTATGGTAACTATTGCGACGTTCAATGAGCCGGCCAAAGCGCGGCAGCTGAAACGGCGCTTTCACGACGCCGGGGTCAACGCCGATGTTCACAATGAGGCGCCTCTGCAACAGGTCGGCTTCATGTCGCGCCCGCAGGCGAATGCGAAGGTGATGGTGGAAGACAGCGACTTCGAAAAGGCGCAGGAGCTCATGATCGAGTGGGAGGCCACCGATCCGGATATCTCCGCCGCTCTCATTCGATGTCCGCAATGCGGCTCTTCAAATATCGAGTATCCACAGATGACCCGAAAATTCGTGACTCCCGCGCTCGTCGGCGTGCTTTGCGCTCTGAAAATTATTCCCAAGGAGTTTTACTGCCAGGACTGCCACTTTACCTGGAGCAACCAGGAAGAGCCTACGATCGGACGGCTGTGGCATCGGTTCTTTCCCGGAAGTGAATCGAGCACGGAAGCCTCATAGGCGATCGATTGATTCTCCTGGCACTTGATTCGTCGCACACGATTCTTCTTGTGATGAATTCTCATTTGCCCAGAGCCATCGGCATTTCTTGTTCTCTCCGGCATGACATCTGTCGAGTTTCCCCTGCAGTCACAATCGCCTGTTACCAGCCATGAAGTGGCTCTTCGTACTACTGCTCGCACTGATCATCTTTGGCGGCGCCGCGTGGTTCGGTTACAACACTTTCGTCAAAGAAGAAATCGCAGTGAAAAAGGAGCAACGTGGAGAAGTTACTCCGCCACCTGCGCCAGACATCGGCCTGCCGGAATTTCAGGCGGCGGCTCAACTGCGGCAGGAGGGAAAACTAAGCGAAGCTCGCGACGCGCTCGTCGCCTTTATCCAAAAATACCCCTCTGGAAAACATCTCGATGAAGCGCGGGATGTGCTCGGGGAAATCAACATTGACATTTTCCTGTCGCGTCATCCCTCGCCAGAGAAAATCGACTACGTCGTAAAATCTGGAGACGTGCTGGCAAAGATTGCGCGAAAACTGAACACGACCCCTGAGCTCATCATGCGCATGAACAATATGAGCGGAACCATGTTGCACATTGGTGAACACCTGCTCATTTCACACCCGGACTTCGCAATTGTCATTCAACGCAAGGCGAACCTGGTTGTGGTTCTCAATCACGGCGCATTTTTTAAGCAATATCACGTGCATGAGGCAAAGTTATCGGGCAAACAGTCGGCAAAAATCAATGCAAAAGTCGCCGAAACAATGGCTTGGGAAGGCGGCAAACGCGTTGGTCTGGGCAGCAAGGAGTATCTTGCCAGCACCAAGTGGATTCGGATTGCTGGCGCTGCGGGTTACACTCTGTATTCTGTCCCGGACGCCGCGCATCCTAATCTCGACCAACCGCCTCCGCCTGTGGGCCTCGGCCTGGCGGCCACCGATCTCGAGGAGCTAAGCAGCCTTGTAAAGAAAGGGATCCCCGTCACGATTATCGACTGAAGTCAGTGACGCGTTGACCCGTTAAACGGTTGAAGGGTCTTCTTCGTCTGTCATGTTAAGCGGAGCGAAACATCTCTGGTATCGGCTTGCAGCGGCTCAGTACTCAGAAATAATCAGAGATTCTTCGCTTCGCTCAGAATGACACAGAACGGATTTCGGCTTTAATCGCTTCAACGCTTTACTGCTCATGGAATGGCAACCGCTGGATTTTGAAAGACCGATCTTTGATTTGGACCGGCGATTGGAGGATTTGAAGAATCACTCTGATAAGCACGATGTCGATCTTGATCCGGCAATAAAAACACTGGAGGCAAAGCTTCGCGAAACGCGACGTCAGATCCACGACAACCTGACCGCATGGCAACGAGTCCAAATTGCGCGCCATACTCAACGGCCGTTTGCTTTGGATTACATCGAACGGTGTTTCACGAACTGGATTGAACTGCATGGCGACCGGCGTTTTGCGGACGACACAGCGATGCCGTGTGGTCTGGCGATGCTTGGCTCCCAACGTTGCGTCGTTATCACTCACCAGAAAGGACGCAACACCAAGGAGAACGTGATGCGCAATTTTGGCTCCGCCCATCCTGAAGGCTATCGCAAGGCGCTGCGGCTCATGCGGCTCGGTGAAAAATTTGGCATCCCAGTGATCTCGTTGATCGATACCCCGGGCGCTTTTCCCGGTATCGGTTCGGAGGAACGTCACATTTCCGAAGCGATTGCCGTTAATCTTCGGGAAATGATGAGGCTGCGCGTGCCGATCATCGCTGCAGTCATCGGCGAGGGCGGCTCGGGCGGTGCATTGGGAATCGGCGTCGCGGATCGTGTGTTGATTCTCGAGAACGCTTATTACTCAGTGATCAGTCCTGAAGCGTGCTCGGCCATCTTGTGGAGAGACCGGCGACATGCAGCCGAGGCGGCTGAAGCACTCAAGTTGACCGCGCGGGATTTGTTGAAACTCGAGGTCGTCGACGAAATCATCCCTGAGCCGGAGGGCGGTGCGCACCGGGATTACGATTTGGTCGCTGCGAATGTTGGCAGAGCGCTGCGCCAGGCTGTTGAGCAGGTGTCTGAGATTCCGATTCCCGAACTACTGGAGAAACGGTATCAAAAATTTCGTCGGCTCGGTGTGTTCACAGGGGGAAAAACCGTCAACGCCTCGGCATCTTGATATGATGTTTGGGAGTGGGGAGAAATCAGCGGGTGTTTGTTGGCTGGCTGCCGTCACGATTATCACGCTGGCGCGCGCCAATGCTGGAGCGACGGAGTTCCGCTTCGATCGCGACACGTTAGCATTCGCTAATCAAACTGTGTTCGAATATCATGAAGGACATCCTTCTTTGCGGAAACCGTCGACTGTGAGACGAGACGCATACAAACGTCACTGCTTCGTGCTTTGCCGCACAGCCATGCAGTTTAAGAAGTTCGCGCGTTTCGATGCTCGCGGCGCTCCCCTGAATGATGCATCATTGGCCGCACGCGTTCGCCTTGTGACGCATAGAGACCCCTGGGCAGACCCGCTGCCAGAGGATCAACGAATTGTTTTTCCTGGATACAACGACCTGCGGGAGATGAGCAAGACACGTCGCGAGCTCGTACAAAAGAGTATCGGTCACGGCTGGCCAAGCTACTTCCGAATCAGCAATATGCGCATGGTTTTCCAGCAGAGCGGGACATATCAGAAGGAAACGCACGATCGTTTGAACGCAGCTTTGGCGCGCGGACAGGTGTTCGTTGTGTTCCTTACTACTTATCCGCGCCTCAGCATCAATCACTCGGTTTTAATTTATAAACAAAACGGTTTTTCCCCGAATCCAGGACTCGAGCGCTATTTGGTTTACGATCCCAATCATCCAGAATCGCCGCGGGAACTTAACTGGTCGCCACACACTCGAACTTTCTCGTTTCAAAAAGATTGGGATTTCGTCGGAGGGTTCGTGCGCGTTTACCAAGTTTACGGCAAACCGATGCAGTAGTTTCAAATGCCTCAGAGCCCGTCACCGCCTAAGCCAGCTCCGCCGACACCTGTGCCGCCTCCAGAACCATTGCCGCCTAATCCGGCGCCGATTCCACCGGTGGGCAGGTGACCTGAGCCCTCGCCCTGTAAGCGACGCAGCATACGTGCGTTGAACACATCGGTCGCTTTCCACAGGAAAGCGGCTAGCTCATTTCACCGGCGGGAACAAAAATCGTAGCGCCGGTTCAACGCGTGCGCCCCACGCCGCTTCGCTGTGGCCAGCGCCTTTGACTTCGAGATACTTAAGATCGACATCGGGCCGCCAGCCTTTGTCGATTAAGCAATTGCGTAAGAAGCGCGCCAGTTCCCAACCGGGCTCGTTCGTGCCAGTATCTAGCCAGATTTTCAGCGGCGGCTTTTCACCGAGAATGCCCACCAACCGGAAAATCGCGTAATCATCCCACCAAATCGATGGCGACATCACAATCAAGCGTGTGAAAACCTCTGAATAAAAAATTCCGATCGCCAGTGTGGCCAAACCCCCGAGCGATGATCCACCGAGCCCGGTAAATTCCGCATCCGGGTTCGCTCGATATTTGTAATCGATGAACGGCTTCAATTCTTCGATCAAAAATTGCCCGTAGATGTGGGCCAGACCTCGGCTGCGCTTTTTCGGATGGTCCTTGGGTTCAATGACACCAGGGGTCGGCGCGTATTCATGGACTCGTTGTTCGCCGATGTTTGCCACCGCAACGATGATGAGCGGCTCGATGAGCTTTCGCTGGATCAATCGCTGCGCGGTCTCATCGACTCCCCACTCGACGCCGGCAAACGAAGTGGCGGCGTCGAAAACATTCTGTCCGTCGTGCAGATACAACACCGGATAACGTCTCGACGAGAAACGCCGATAACCCGGCGGCAAATAGACGAGAACGTCGCGCCGGTTTCCCAGGATCCTGGACTGAAAAGCCCGATGGCGTTTGATATTGCCGGTCAGCGTGTGTTTGGGCATGAAAACGAGATGCTTCGCGAAGATGCCGATTTTGTCCAACATCCCTGCTCCCGCGAGCGACAAAAAAAATCCCTCACCTCAATCCTCTCCCTTTTCAAAAGAGAGGCGAAGCCTCCCGCAGACACACCATGCTCCGGCGTTGTGGCGGACGATTTCCGCCTCTCCCCCTTATTTGTCTAAGTTGGTTTAGACTAGCGGCGCGTTGTTACGCTGCCTGTCCAGTTTCTTTCTCCGCCCGTTCTTTCAGCGCCGCTTTGCGTGAAAGTTTTACGCGGCCTTTGTCGTCAATCCCGATGCACTTGACCCAGATAATGTCCCCCACTTTGGCGACGTCTTCGGTCCGTTGCACGCGAAAATCTGCCAGCTCGGAAATGTGCACCAGCCCGTCTTTGCCCGGGAAAACCTCCACAAACGCGCCGAATTCCTTCGTTGAGACCACGCGTCCTTGATACGTCTGGCCGATCTCAACTTCGCGCGTCATGCTGCCGATGATTTCTTTTGCACGCGCCATGCTTTCACCGCTCGTCGCGTAGATGTGCACGGAGCCATCATCCTCGATATTAATTTCAGCTCCGGTCTCCGCGACAATGCCCTTAATGGTCTTCCCGCCGGGGCCGATGAGCGCGCCGATCTTCTCTGGATTAATTTTAATCGTCTCGATCCGAGGCGCGTATTTCGATAACTCCGGTCGCGGCTTGTCCAGCGCGCTGCGCATCATGTCGAGAATCTTCGCGCGCGCTTCTTTCGCGCGTTCGATTGCTTCCGCCATGATTTTGTGACTGATGCCGGAAAGCTTTAGGTCGAGTTGAAAACCGGTGACGCCTGCGTCTGTCCCACAAAGCTTGAAGTCCATGTCGCCAAAGTGATCTTCTGAGCCGATGATGTCGGTCAGCAATTCGTACCGTTTCAATTGATGATCATCTCCAAACTCGGTGACGAGCCCGACCGAGATTCCTGCAACCGGCTTTTTGATCGGTGCACCCGCATCCATCAGCGCCAACGTGCCTGCGCACACGCTCGCCATCGAGGTCGATCCGTTTGATTCCATGATCTCGCTCGAGATACGGATGGCGTAACGAAAATCCTGTTCGCTCGGCACGACCGGTTCCAGCGAACGCTCCGCCAGCGCCCCGTGACCAATCTCGCGCCGCCCTGGTCCGCCAGTCCGGCCCGTTTCGCCTACGCTAAATGGCGGAAAGTTGTAATGCAGAATGAACCGCTTCGACTGTTCGCCGCCGCCGTAGGCATCAATCATCTGCGCTTCTTCGATAGGCGCCAGTGTCGCGAGCGCGACCGCCTGTGTTTCACCGCGCTGAAAGATCGCCGAGCCGTGCGCTCGCGGTAGAACGCTCACTTCACAATTGATCGGCCGTAGATCCTGGTAGCCCCGGCCATCAACACGTTTCTGTTTTTCCAGAATGCTGACGCGAAACGCCTTCTTTTGGACGTAATCGAATGCCTGCGAGATCGCGAAGGGATCAGAGTCGGGATGTTTTTCCAGGATCGCCGCCTTCACTTCCTCGCGCAACGCATCCACGGCTTTCGCGCGCGCGACCTTGCCTTCGGTGTAAAGCGCGCCTTCGATCCGGTCGCCCGCAACGCGGTAAGCGATATCGAGCAATTCCTGGTTCACTTGGAGCAACTGCGGCTCGCGTTTAGGTTTGCCCACCATCGCCGCCAGTTCTTTTTGAATGCGAATCATCTCCCGCGCATGGCCGTGCGCGAACTCAAGCGCTTTTATGAACTCAGCTTCTGGCACTTCCCGGGCCGAGCCTTCGATCATGATCACATCGTTTTCGGTGCCGACGTAAACGAGATCGAGATCGCTTTCGGCGCGCTCCGTATGCGTCGGGTTCGCGACGAACTCGCCTTTCACCCGGCCGACGCGCACAGCACCGATTGGTCCGGCAAACGGAATATCCGAAACGCACAGCGCAGTCGATGCGCCGTTGATTGCCAAAATGTCAGGATCATTTTCACCGTCGGCGCTGAGCAAGATCGAGATGATTTGCGTGTCGTAAAAATATCCCTGCGGAAAGAGTGGCCGCAGGGGTCGATCAATCATGCGCGAAGTGAGCGTTTCCTTTTCCGTAGGACGGCCTTCGCGTTTGAAATAGCCGCCCGGAAATTTTCCCGCCGCTGCCGCTTTTTCACGATAATCGACCGTGAGCGGGAAATAATCCTGACCTTCTTTGACTGCGGTGGCCGAGACAGCGCTGACCAAGACCGTGGTGTCGCCGCACGTGACGACGACGGCCCCGTCGGCGAGTCTGGCGATTTTGCCTGTTTCGATAGAGATTTGATTGGCCCCAATTTGGGCCGTGACCTTTTGTTGCATTTTACTTTTCCTGGATGTGCGGTTCCAGGCCGGTCACCCTGACTGTAGGTTTTAAACCCGTTGCTCCGTAGCGAGGAGCGCGAAACTAAAACCTAAAATCCAAGGTGATTACCGCGACCTGGGACTGCTAATTAACTACATTTAATTTACTTGTGACTTCGAGCGGCTCAAACGGTCTGATTATTTGCGCAGGTTTAGTTTGTCGATCAGTTTCTTATAACGATCGGCTTTTGTTTTGCTCAAATAATCAAGCAGACTTCGCCGTTGCGCGACCATCTTAAGCAAGCCGCGGCGCGAAGAGTGATCTTTTAGGTTTGTCTTCAGGTGCTCGGTCAAATGCTCGATCCGGCGGGTAAGAAGTGCGACCTGCACATCCGCGCTGCCGGTGTCTTTGTCATGCAACTGAAACTCCTTAAGACTCACCGTTTCGGTGCTCTCTGCCATAACGAAGCGCCTATTGTAGACGAAGAACGTATTTTGGCAACCGCGCATGATAATCAGACCGTGCGGCAGTATTTGTTGATTCGTAGGTCGAAATGGCGACGTAGCGATCTTTACCGCCTCTCCCCTTGAATCAAGAAGAGAGGACTGAGGTGAGGGGTTCGCGCTTGCAACCCCACGCGCCGGAATCAACCCTCACCCGCCCCCTCTCCCTTGCCAAAGGACAGGCGACCCGGCCTGCGGATTCCATTGTTAAGCTGGATGCCTTTCCCGTTTGCCGTCGTACCAAAGGCTAAGCTTTGCACGCGAACGGACTCCGCGGGGACCGCGGATGATTACGCCAAAGAATTTGCGCAGAAAATGTTTCGCAGGATACATGCGCAATTTCCGTCCTGACGTGACAACCGGTTCCAGCAGCACTTTGAAGCGGCCCAGCTTTTTTAGCTCGAGCGAAAAATAAACTTCTTCACCGGCAAAGTACTGCTCATCGAAGCCGCCAACGATATCGAAGTTGTGCCCTGTGGTGAAAAGAAACGCACCGGCGCCAAGATTCAGACCGAAGTAAACCGATGAAAACCCGAGCAGCAGCATGCGTCCCCAGATCGGGATCAATCCATCCATGTTCACGCGTGCGCTGCCACCGGCGTAACCGGCATCCATCGCGGCGATCGCTCCTGTGATGTGCGCTCGATTGATCCGAGTGTCAGCGTCGATGAAGAACAAATACTCGCCCTGCGCAGCGCGGCCGCCCGCATTTCTAGAGGCTGCGATGTGGCGGCGATTGATTCGGATCACCTTCGCCCCCGCCCGCGAGGCAATCTCCGGCGTCGCGTCCGTTGACGCATCATCGACGACGATGATCTCATAGGGCGCGCTCGCCCTGGAAGCGGCAGCGTGAATCGCGGCGAGCGTGCCGGAAAGCTCGTGCTCTTCGTTGTAGGCGGGTACGATAAATGAAATCATTGGTTTGCTGAGGCGAGCCATATCGCCTGTGATCCAGAGACACGCAAGTCGCGGCCTGGCATCAGGCTACTTCGTTCGCGCATACATCAGTGAATCGAGAAGCTCGCCATCTTTTACGACGTTGTTCTTAAGACGGCCTTCCAAAACGAAACCGGCTTTTTCCAACACGCGCGCCGACGCAGGATTGTTCGCAAACGGTTCGGCGTAGATTCGGTGGAGCGAAAATTTATCGAAACAAAAATCAGTGAACGCTCCAACCGCTTCGGTCATGATGCCGCGTCTCCAGAACTCCTCGGCAAGCCAGTAACCAAATTCCGCAGTGTGGCGATGAACGTCGCGGCCAAGATGAATACCGATTCCACCAACAGCCACACCGTCGACTTCAATGCAAAAATTTGTCGTCGGCTGCGCAGTCGTCGCGTTTTGCAAAAATTTGTTCGCGTCATTGGCTGTGTACGGATGCGGAAACGCATCGCGGAGTGCCAGCCAGACTCTGCGATTGTTCGCGTGCTTCGCGAGCGACTTTGCATCATTCATTTGCCACGGCCGAATCGTGCATTGTTCCAGCGTCAGTTGCATTCTTTACCTCGTCATCTCAATCACACGTATCGCTGAGCGGTGGCGTGCTGCCGCGGAACATAGACCTCCAGGTCTGTGCGCTCGGCGGAGTTGCACTCCGCTTAGGGGGACAGCGGGTTCCAAACCCGCTGGGCACACAGGCTGCAAGCCTATGTTCCGAATCTCACCCCCGCCTTCTGCACTTCGCGGTAAGGCAACAACCAGACGAGTGATTCGTCGTGAAGATCGACCACCTGGATGCGATTGCCCCATGGATCGCGAAAATCGCAGCGGAACGGCGGCTCCAGTTTGAGTTTGTATTTCTCCGTGAGTTTCTTTCGAACCTCTTCGAGTTGCGCTTCATCGCGAACCATGATCCCGAAATGCCGCATGTTGGCGCGTTGTACCTTCTCAACTTCGAAGATCGCGAGGAATTGGTGCTCGCCCAGTTTGAAAAAGGCATCACCCTCGCCGCCGCTCATCTGCTCGAGATTGAAAACGTCCTCGTAGAACGCCACCGCTTTTTCGATGTCGTCCACCTCGAGCGCGACGTGATTACATCCATAGACTTGCACGCTCATATCTCAGTTTAGTCGAAAAATGAGACCGTGCGCGCGGCAGTTTTTCCGCCGGATACTGCGCCTCAATGCCTCCGTCAATCGCGAACGGTACTCATCCCCTGCCGGACGATCCGTTCGATGAGTTGGGGATATGGCAGGCCTGCTTTGCCGGCTGCGAGGGCGAAGTCTTCGTCGTCTGCGAGAATGGGATTCGGGTTCGCTTCGATGAAATAGAGTTTGTTTTCGGGCGTGAGGCGAAGATCGATTCGCGCGTAGCCGTCGATTGTCAGCAAACGATAAATGTCTTTGCACGTTTCTTGAATTTTCGTCACGAGCGCCGGGTCGAGATCTTCTGCAAACCGGTTCTCCAAGCCCCAGCGTTTGCGATATTCCTCGTCCCATTTCGCGTTGTAGGTGGCGATCTTCGGTTCGTTCGGCGGCACTTCACGAAAGACCAGCTCGCGGATTGGAAAAACGGTCAACCGCACGTTGCCCATGATGCTGACGTAAAGCTCGCGCCCCTCGATGTATTCCTCGGCAATGGCGTCGCTGTTGTACTTCTCATGAATGAAAGCCACCCGTTCTCGAAATTGCTCCTCATTTTGGACGAACGACGCTTGGGAAATGCCATAGGACGCTTCTTCCTTCACAGGCTTCACCAAGACTGGCAATTTGATCTGCTTCGGCCGGCCGATGCGCTGGCCGCGCGGGATAACGACAAAATGCGGGACATGGATTCCGTGATAATGCAGGATTTTTTTTGAAATGCCTTTGTGCTTGCAAAGAGTAAGACCAGTCGAACCGCACCCGGTGAAAGGCAGGTCCTGCATTTCGAAAAATGAAACAATGTTCTGATCGAATCCCGGCTTGTTTTTAAACTGTTCGACGAGATTGAAAAGAACGTCCGGCGCACACGTCTCCAGTTTTTGCCTCACGAGATCGACATCGTCGTAAATGGCGAGATGCTCCGCAGTATGACCGAGCTTCCCCAGCGCGGCCATGACGTCCGCCTCGGTTTTCCAGTCCTTCGTTTTCAGCTCTTTTGTGAAGTCCTGATCGAGTTTGGTGGGACTTGTGCCGTCGAACAGCACGAGGACTTTGAGTTTCTTTTTCACGCTAAATTTTTTTTGCTGTCATTCTGATCCCGCAGTCGCGGGAGAAGAATCTCAGATCTTCTCTTTGCGCATGTAAGGCGATATCCGAGACGTCTCGCGAAGCCTGTCCTGAGGAAAACCGAAGGGCTCAACATGACAAGAAGACCATTATTTGGTGCGCTTGAATTTGCCGGTGAAAAGATAATTCATCACCAGCGTCGTGATAAAAGCGGTCACGCGAAAATCCTGCTGCGGGTCGTCGTTCAGCACATGCAACCCAAGCTCGTCGCAGCGATGAGTGAGCCTTGCAAGGAGTTGGTTTACCGGAAATTTCTTTTCATTGGTCCATTGGGAAACTGCATTCAGTAATCGCCGTCTTCGCCGTCGAAGATATGCGCTTGCCTTGATTCCAACAGGCGCGGCGAAAAGCTGTCGCAGATCGGCATCGTAAAAATTCGGATACGTATCTTCGTTGAGCTTGCGCTTTCGCGCGTAATACGTTTTGAGCTTAACATTGAGACAATCGTAATCGGCGGCGCGATACTCTGGCGTATGCAGGGGCGGCTTGTCGGCGAGTGAGCGCAACAGCTCGTCCAAGTATTCCAACTTTCGCAGTGCCGGCCAGCCGGCATAATCTTTGCGCCAGTCGAGCCCGGGCGTGAGCCACACTGCGAACGTCTCGGCAAAATCTTCGTCCGGATGACTCTGCGCGTACCAGTCCTCCAAATGCATCACGTAGCTGCGGCTGAACGGGCGCGGCCGGTACGTGTTCGGCGTTTCCTCCTGCGATGTTTGACCGAAACATTGCCGCCATTTCTTCCGCCGCGTCAGTTGGTAGGCGTACATGTACGCGTGACCGGCCTCGTGCCGCATCAGTTTCATGAACCACTCCGGCGTCTCGCCTTCGACCTCGAGCATCATCGTGCGTTCCAGCGCACGCAGCCGATCGTGCACAAGAAAAAACGGAACAAAGATCGCCGGGATACCGATTGGTACAAACCATTCATCGCCGATGTGGCATAGCGGGTGAAACACCAAGCCTTTTGCAGAAAGCTCATCACAGAGTTGTCGGATGGGTTGCTCAAGCGCGGTGCCCTCGAGACGTAATCCGAGCGTGGAAATCCGGCGTTCGAGAAGTTCCTGATCACTGAGTAATGGCCAGTCGGCCGCTTCCATTTACCGCATGGTATCAGTCTCAACGGATGGGGCAACCATGTCTGGTTGGCAACGGTAGAAACCATCGCTTTGGAAAATAAATTATAAGCGGCTTTCATCAGTCGGGGAGGGACTTACAGCTCAAATTGTTGTGCAAAACTGGACAAAGCACGGAAACGCCCGTACATGAAGAGCGATGAAATTGATTAACGCGCCGATTCGCGCTGCCCGCAGGGGCGGGCGGGCGGCATAAGGGCTCGTTAGATTTCGCCAAGTTGGAGCCCCCGAACGCTTTCGGGGCACCCCAGTGGTCGAATCTCACCACGCGCGGGTTTTTTGCGCCGGTATCCCGAACCCACTTCGGCAATCACACTTAACAGCTTAAAAATTTATGAAACCAATAATTGAAATTAATCACAAACAGCGCGGCTCACCTCGCGACGACCGCGCACGGCATGGTCGCCAGAGTTTTCCATTAACGGATTACAACTATCGTCCGACAGCGGACGTAGAGGCGATTTCGCCCGCTGGCCGGCCGGCCATTAAGTCGCCAGCCTTCCACAAATTAAGCAGTGAATTCTTGGGCGCGGAAACAAGGCGGGATTATGTTGCCGAGCTTTTGTTCTTCATTCTGATCACTTGCCTCGCCGCGTGGCCGATCATGTCGATGCTCATCGCCGTGGTTCGCATGATCAGGAATTATTAAGAGCGAGAAAAGATCGTTAAAGAAGGCAGGCAAGATGCCCGCCTGCCGGGTCAGGCTGGAAGGCTAACTTCCGATCGAAGTTCGCGGCGAATTACAGCTTCGCGTAAACGCCCATCAGCGGACGTTTCGATGGTGTCGGTGAACGGAAATCGCTTACGAAACCCTCTTTGGTACGAAGCTCAACATGCCCAACGCTGCGAGCCGTGCCGTACACGAGCACCGAGCCGACGGGCGCGGAGAATGGGTCTGTCACCGATAGTTTTTTGAACCCGTAGCTGTTGACAAGTTCCGACGCAGCGTCTCTGGCAAGCTCGGTCTTCGGGCGGGAATCGATGACGCCGGAAGCGAGCAACGCATCTTTTACATAGTGCCAGCATCGCGAACGCGAATGGGCGTGTGCGCGCTCCTGCGCGATGGTTGCCGCTTGCGTTAATCTGCTGTCGATGTGCTTATCGACTTTGCCGAACGGGTAAACCATCCGCTTCGGATAGTAGTCCGTGATCACGGGCACCGATTCCTTTTTACCCTCTGACGTTCTGAAACTAAAACGGCTCGCAGGTTTTGCTGTCGTGCTTACGGTCGGTTGATTCATTGGTCGCACCGGCTCCATCGCAAATGTTCGCGCAGAATCTTTGGTGATGGCCTGCGCCGACTCTTCCTTATGTCGTCGTGTCGCCTTTGTCGCGATCACGGAGGTTTGCTTTTTGGTGATCGCTTTCGCCGGCTTATCCACGGATTTTGGTGCCGACTTCTCCGTGATCACTTGAACCATATCGTCAGCGGCCTTTTGATCGTGGCTCGCAAGACCAAGTGTGGTAGGGGCGAGCGCCTGCGCGTGCACGCTTGCGCTAAGAACAACGAGAAGCCAAATATTTGCGAGTGCGACGTGGACTAGCCGCCACATGAACGCGAGGTATGCCGGAAATCAAGATGGCAGGCAAGCTTTTTTTTAAAGAAATTTCTACGGGGGAATCCTGGCTCAAGTGCCTGGTTTAGGGCGCGTGGGTATCCGTCGCTAATCGTTAGGAAAATTGTCCGGCTCGAATTGAGGCGGGGGAGCGAACATCTCGTCGCGCCCAATGAAATTACGCCGGTGATGTCTTGGCATGGACTCCTCTTGGTCAGAGTCCGGCGCGACGAACGCAGTCCGCCCGGAGGGCAAGCGCAAGATCAATCTTCCATCCGAGGTGATGCCGACGACTCGGGCGCGGACCGAACGAACGCGACGTTGTGTCGAATCTTCAGGCGCAGCTTGACTCCCGCGCCCGCGTCTCGAGGCCGAGGCAACAGGTTTCTTGGCTTGCGAAGATGACTGATCAGCAGTCGTGGACTGCTGTGCCTCGGACGAGGTCGAGGGAGATTTGGTCTCGTCTGCAGGGGAAGAGCTTTCCGCGATTTGTGCAGGCGAACTTGTTTCAGAACCGCTCGGAGCGGCGGGCTGCGGTTGAGCATTTGGAGCAGACGCCTGCGTTTGCGCGACTGATGTTTGCCCCGAAAGCGCTCGGGGCTGAAGATCTGTTGATGGCGCGGCCTGAGACGAATTCGAAGCCATTGCCGCGTTCACCGGCGATTCGCCCGGCAATGGCGCGGACGTATTGGTGCCTTGCGACGCGACGGGGGTGGAAGCGAGAGTGCTAGAAGTAATTTGGTTAGCCGGGTGTAACGAGGATTGGGGCACACCAACCAAAACTCCGATATTTTTTGTGTCGCGACTCCGGTGCATGATTCTCCCAATCGTTTGGGGAAACAGCAAGGGGGCCATCACCGCCGCAGCGAGCAGCAGCACGGCAACCGCCACTGCTCCGCGCAGCAAGCGCGCGGACCGAACCTCTACCGGTCGGGGAATGGTTCTCCTGAAGGGCAGCCCATATTTGTCGGCGAATTGCCGTCGGCGCTCAAGTTTCAGCAGGCATTGTCGAATCATTTCCGCCAAAACGATCAAGTCCTTTGGGCGTTGATTTGGATCGCGATGCAACATTCGGCCAAGCAGGGTCCGCAACGGCTTCGGAAATCGTGAAAGCTTCGCACGTCGCTGGAGCGCCTCAGCGGAAAGCGCAGTTCCCATCAAAAGAAAGTAAAGGGTTGCACCGAGCGAAGAGATCTCGGAACGAATATCATCCGTTGCATGTGCTGGTTGTTTCGAGCCGGCAACCTGGTCCGTAGAGAGCGCTTCGTCGCGTGTCTCTGATTGTGCCGACTGAATCTCGCTTCGGAGCGTCAGTGGCGGCAGGCCGAAGTTAGTCAACTTCACAAGTGGCCAGCTGCCCTCAGGAGTTTGCCCCGGAACAACAATGATGTCCGAGGGCTCAATAGAGGGGAGCGGCAGTTTGTGAAAACTCGCGGATGACAGGACGCTCACGATTTGCTCTGCGACTCGCAACGCGGCATCGACCGGCATCGGCCCGTGGCTTCGAACCCAAGCCGCGAGTGTTTCGCCGGGCAGATGTTCGGAGACATAAACGAAATCGTCGCCTTCGCGCCCAAAATCGAGGACCTTGGCGACGTTGACGTGCCGCAGCTTCTGCGCGGCAAATGCATGCTCCTGGAATTGCTCTCGGAGCGCGGTACCGATGCTCTCTGTCGAAATTAATTTTAGAGAGACCGGCTCACCCGTTCTTTCGTCCACGGCTTCGTAAGTAGTCGCGCCATCCCGCTCGATTTCATATGGGTTCCCGTCGGATCCAACGCGGATGCGGTAATGTTGAAGGAAAATTGTGCGCTCCATAACCGCGGGTGTAGGCGGTGAAATACCACGGTCGCCCTACCCCTCGACGATTCAACCGCGATTTTGAATCGGAGTTGCTACGCGTTTGGACTGTGGGCGGGTGTACGAGTGGTTGAAAGTTCAGGGAACGCAATTTCCTTTCCAATCAAAACTCGTTCTGTGATCATTTTGCAATGTCGCGTCTGGCGAGCACTCTGGTGCTCATTGCAATCTGGGCTGTGACTTATCTGACGAACCTCGGTGCGTCAGAGTTTCGAAGCGAAGAAGGGCATCGCGTCATGCCGGCGGTGCAGATGCTTGATAGCGGCAACTACCTGGTCCCATACGTCGGGACGCAGCCATACCTGCGCAAACCGCCTCTGGTGAACTGGATCGTCGCTGGCTCGTTCAAGCTTTTGGGAGTTCGCAAGGAATGGAGCGCGCGCCTGCCTTCGGCGCTATTTGTGTTGAGCGTGGCTCTGATGTTGCAGATGATCGCCGGCCCAACACTCGGTGGTTTTGGATCAACCGTTGCCGCGCTTTGTTGGTTAACCAACCTCGGTCTGATTGAAAAAGGACGCATGAT
>Ga0209377_1000111_pt1 | contig 46895 bp, 42 predicted proteins | sample GraSoiAngelo_141_FD_185898 | JGI IMG/M metagenome (GOLD analysis project Ga0209377, IMG submission 185898) | Grasslands soil microbial communities from the Angelo Coastal Reserve, California, USA - 14_0929_12_40cm (SPAdes) (version 2) | ecosystem: Environmental > Terrestrial > Soil > Grasslands ...
TGTCGTCGCGCTTCCGAAATTATCCGCCCTTGAGCTTGATGCAGATCAACTTGCTACGGAAATGAATCGACCGGGGGCAATCTGTGATTTGACTAGAGTTCTGGAAGCTTCAAATGTTGAGAAGGCCGGCCTCTTCTACACGACTATAGGAAGAGGCACACTCGATACTTGAGACGCGTGGCAGTTGGTGTCGTTGGCACAGGCTTCTGGGGCGAAAACCAGGTCCGCGTCCTTCGTCAGAGTAAAATTGCTGACCTCGTCGCGATCTGCGACACCAACAAGAAGAGAGCAAAAGAAATCGGTACAAAATACGGAGTCGCATGGTATTCCGATGTAACCAAATTTCTTCAGGAGGCGAAGCTAGAGGCCGTCACTGTTTGCACTCCCACCCAGACTCACTTGAAGGTCGGCTTGCTGGCCATTGAAGCAGGCAAGAATCTTCTGGTCGAGAAGCCCATGACAGGCGAAGAGAGGGCCGCTGAGAAATTGGTGAATTCGGCGAGGAAGGCGGGGGTAAAACTCCTCGTTGGATTCATTGAGAGATTCAACCCTGGGGTAAAGGCTGTGAAGAAAATGTTGACAGAGGGAACGGTTGGCGACATCATCATCGCGACTGGCCGTCGAGTAGCCAGATGGCCGATCCGAATTGGAGATGTAGGTGTCGTAAAAGACACCGCAATACATGACATCGATGCGATGCGATACCTTTTGGAAGAGGAGGTCACAGCGGTCTTCGCGCAAACAGGCTCTTTGAGAACCCATTCTTACGAGGACTATGCTGAGATAATGCTGCGTTTCAAGCAGGGAACCACCGGGTTCATCGACGCAAACTGGCTTACCCCTCGCAAGGTCCGAACTCTAATCATTACTGGTAGCGACGCAACAATCAGTCTAGACTACATCACACAAGAGCTCACGCTGGAAAATTCGGAGCGACTTGTCAAACCTTACACGCCGTGGGCTGAACCTCTGAAGCTCGAACTTGAGAACTTCATAACGACCATAATCAGAGACGGAGAGGAAGCGCCTTCAGGACAGGACGCCCTCAAAGCAATAAGGGTCTGCGACGCAGCTCTTCGATCCGGCAAGTCAAAGACCCTCGTAACATTGAACACGAGCTAGGTAACAGTCAACCTTATTTCACGAAGCGAAAACCTCGACTCAGACTTCGATTGAAGAGACGCCTCATGGAGATACTTGCCTGCCCGATCGATAAACACTACCCACTCGAACTTCACGTCTTCGAAGAAAAAGAGGAGATCATCGAAGGCTTACTGCTTTGCACAGAGTGCAATCGATGGTACCCTATCTCGGACGAGATCCCCCAAATGCTACCGGACGATCTCAGAGAAGCCAAAGAGGATCTTGAATGGCTGAGCAAATGGAAAAGCCAGGTGCCGGAGAGGGTCCTTACTCAAGGACAGCCCTTCAAACTCAAATCCTGACACATCCAGCACGTTATCAACATAGGGTCGAACCAAAGGCTCCGCTATCCTAGAATAGTCTATCCAGGTCTGTCTGTTCCTTCGATCTTATCCTGATCCGGAACATTGCTAGGCTTGGAAGATACCTCAATACTCTTTGATTCCGACTGCACGATTTGTGCAATCGTGCTCCAAGGGAGCGTCGCTGACGATTTCTCTGGGAGGATTCCTCCAGGCCTAAAAGCCAGGATTATGATAAGCAATGAAGCGAACATCAAGTATTCGAGCCAGTTAACGTCGAACGGAATGTAACCCTGGAAGTAGAACTTCACCTGGTCAACAACCTTGAACAGGAAAGTGAACGAGAATGCGCCGAGGGCTACGCCAGCGTTGTTTGCCGCTCCTCCTATGATGACCATCACCCATATCCAGAAGGTCCAAGTTATTCGGGTCCACGTTTCCGCGTTCACTGCGCCAACATAGAAGGTAAGAAGAGCACCGGCCACCGCGCTGATCGCAGAAGCCACTATTATCACGTTACGCCTAACTGCAGCATCGTCCTTTCCAAGTGCTCTTGCCGCTACTTCGTTGTCACGGACTGCTCTGAGGGTCCGCCCAAGGGGAGACCGAGCAACCCTCTCCACGTAAAGATAGACTAGAATTGCAAACGCGGCGACCAGGACCAGCACAACTACATCTCTAACCCCGATTCCCGTTTCGGTCCACGCAAAGACATCTGGTACTTCGATACCCTGACTGGCTCCGATAAGAGGCTGGTAGCCCCCGAGGAAGATCTGGAACAGTTGAGCAGATGCCAACAGGAGCATGCCAAGATAGTCTTCCCTGAGTCTGATTGCTGGGAAGGAGGCGACGAATCCGAGCACTGCACCCACGACCGCAGCGAGCAGGACCCCCAGAAGAAGAAGCTCCGCGGAGAGAACGATGTTTTGCGTAAGTGCAGTGTTTATGCTTGGGATTATTGTCGCGATGAAGCCGTTGTAGTCGCCGTGAGTATTTATGCCGAGAACTATTGCAGCGACCCGGCCAGAAACGGACCCGGCGGCGGCCGCTCCGGCTGCGACGAACATAACTTTACCGAAGTTTGGAACTCCTGAAAATCCTGCCTCAAGGTTAAGCGTGAGCGAAACCGCTAGGTAGAGCGCGTAGGCTGTCCCGAGATCAACTAGAAAACGGATTATGTCGATGCCGAACAAAACGAACATGGGAACGTCCAACTACTTCCCTCCGGCACTACGAATCATGCGGCCGAGCAGGATCTTGGTGCGTCGAAACGTTTGGGCCGCTGAGACTAGGACCCTCTTCCATCCCACTGAGACTAGACCTTGAGGAAACAGGAGCAAGGTTACGACCATGAGTACGAGTGGAACTCCCTTTTGGTAGATCTGAACCCATGATCCGAACAGTTGAGCACCTTCTTGAGTGAGGAGTATTTCGCTCGCTCCAACAATCAGCCCTCCAAGGGCCGCTCCGTATATGCTGGCTAAACCTCCAAGCACACTAGCCGCAAAGATTTCCACGATCAAATTGGAGCCCGCAGACGTTCCTCCAGGGAGCCACAGGGCATAGTATGAACCCGACAGCGCAGCGAATCCGCCTGCCAACCACCATGCGAAAACATACGTACGCTCAACATCGATGCCAAGAATACGAGCTAGGCTTGGATTCTCGACCGACGCTCTCATCGCTATTCCGAATCGTGTCTTTGTTAGAAGCAAGTATAATCCTGCTGTTATCGCCGCGAGAGAGATGGGAGCGACGTAGAGCAGACCAGGTCGGCCCAGGAGAGTGAAGTCTGTTCCAGGAGTTGCGCTGAGGGCAACGAAATACTTGGTGTCGATGATTCTATAGAGGGAGGTTAGGTAGTCCGAGTAGATCCCGAATATTCCTATGAAGCCGATGTCTATCGCGAGAGTAGAAATCATCAGTGCAACCAGCGATGAGCCCCTCCTCGCTAGTACTCGAAGAACCCCGAGATACATAGCGACTGAACCGACCCCTCCGAGCACGAAGGCAAGGGGAGCAGAAAGGTAGGGACTGATATGATTGACCCGAAGGAGTGAGAAGGACGTGTAGATTCCGATTGTCACGAAGGAGCCATAGGCGAAATTCGGCACTTTTGTCGTCAGATAGGTAAGAGTGAGCCCCATCGCCATCAGCCCGAAGAGTGAAGCATAGACAACTGTGTCCAAAAGGTACGGAGGGATGATCGGTCTTACAACGTAGACAACGATCACTCCTAAGCTGAAGATAATTGCGATAGCGAGCAGCACAAAAACGAGGATTAGTTTCCTATTCCACCGCGGTGAGGCGCTTGGAGAAGAGAGCATTGACCTTGGAACTCTCGAACATGTCTCAAACTCTAATATGGCTTATATCGGCAACTGCGACCGCGACCCTTCTGAAACAAAATGCAATCTCAACCACAATCTCAACCTATGTCACCCCCCGCCAAGAAGATGGTCTCAAGGGCCATTGCTCTGATTCTACTCATTGTTGGAGTTGGAGTCGGCGCAGGTATCACCTACGCCTCACTACTAGCCGGAGGAGAGTTCAACAGCGGACTCTGCTCTTCAGGTCGCACATTGACAATAGGACTACTGACCGACAAGACTGATGGTCTATCAGACCAAGGAGTAAGAGCAGCGTTCGCCGCTCAACAGGCAATAACCGACATCAACACCTACCTGTCAAACGCAGGGTGCAACTTGAAATTCGGCGTATCTGTGAGCGACTACCAGCTTGACAGTTCAATCGCACTCACTGATCTTCAGAACTTTGCTGCCGCAGGCGTTCAAGTCGTAGTCGGGCCGTTGAACAGCGGAGCCCTCCAGAACCTAATTACGTACGCAAATTCGAACCACATCGTAGTGATCAGTCCGTCCTCGACCTCTGCGGCGCTTGCAATCCCCCAGTCCTCGACAAAATACTACTTCCGAACAGCACCCGACGACAGGTGGCAAGGAATGGCCGACGCAAGAATGATCCAAGCCGAAGGAGCCACTAAGCTAATCGTCGTGCAGAGACATGACACTTACGGTGACGCCCTCGCAAACGCTACTGCCTACAACTTCAACTACCTCCTGACCAACAAGGCTGGCACAGTTGATTCGAATGGCTGTTCCGCTTCAGACACGGTCTGCATAATCCAGTACGATCCGAAGACCACCGATTTCACAACGACCGTAACGGCCCTCTATAATGGCTACACAGCACTTAACGCCACGACCTATACCAACCGGGTGGCGATCGATTCGATCGCCTTCGAAGAATTCACACAAATGATTTACCAGATCAACTCGCAACGCCCCAGTCTCCTCAAAGGACACCTACCAGGATGCAATTTTGGGCCAAATGCAGTGGCAGGATGCACGGATAGCGCTGGCACCCCACTCATCGGTACAACCTCTGTTTGGACAGGGGTTGACGGCCAAGCTCAAGACACCCTAATATCAAACAATAGCACCTCGAGCGGATATTTCGCCAGCAATCGTCTCCCCTCAACAGTCTACGGCTTCCTCAACAATACCAAAGCACTGGCGCTCGATGCCCTATTCCCCAGCATATCCAACGGTAACGTGTGTGACAACTACTGCCGTGGCACGTACGATGACATGTGGCTGGGCGCTCTTGCCACAGTTAGCGCCGGAGCATACAGCGGAACGAAGATTCAAGCCATCATGCCGACAGTCGCGGCTAACTACTACGGCGTTACGGGTTGGAACGGTCTCGACTCAAACGGAGACAGAGTAGCAAACATATACCAAGTCTGGAAGGTCGCCGCGAGCGGCAGCACATACACATGGGGCTATGCGGGCGAATGGACAGCGGACGCAACCCCCAACACACCAGGCACACTCGACCACTTCAACCCCTACTAGGCGGAAAGCGGAAAGCTAATCCGCCAACGCCCCCTTTTTCTTTAGCCAGTCTTAATGACAACAGAGATCTTGTCCGTAGCGGAAATCCGAAAATCATTCGGCAACCTCCACGCACTTGACGGAGTCTCTCTTGATGTCGAAGAGGGAAGCATCAGCATTCTAATCGGACCAAATGGATCTGGAAAAACCACACTCATCAACGTGATCAGCGGGCTCTACAAGCCAGACTCTGGAAGAATCCTCTTCCGAGGAAAGGAGGCCACAGGTCTCCCCTCTTACGAGCTATACAACTTAGGGTTAGCCAGAACCTTTCAAATCCCGGCCTTGTTTTGGAAGCTAACAGTGCTCGAGAATCTTCTGGTAGCAGTACGGAACAATCCTGGGGAGAGGTTCTTCAAATCATTGCTGCCTGCGGGCTTCAGACAATGGCGCGAGTTTTTCACCCCGATGTGGGAAGAGAGGGAGAAACAGGCTGTCCAAAAGGCATCAAGGATTCTGAACCTTTTGGGACTTTCCAGAATCTGGAACCAGCCGTCCTATCTTCTGAGCGGCGGGCAAATGAAACTGGTTGAAATTGGGAGGGCGCTAATGTCAGACGCAACGCTCTTGCTGTTGGATGAGCCAGTCTCCGGAGTGAATCCAACACTGGCGCATGAGATCTTCTCTCGAATATTGAAGCTAAGGGAAGAACTCGGTCTCACATTCTTCATCGTAGAACATAGACTCGACATCGCCCTCAAGTATGTCGATAACATGTTCGCGATGGCGTTAGGACGTTTAATCGCCTCAGGAGCTCCAGATGACGTTATGAAAGACAAACGAGTCATTGAAGCGTATCTTGGTGGCTAACTTTCCTTACTGTGGATGACGTCTCAGCAGGCTACGGCAAGCTCCAGATCCTCAGCGGAGTCTCACTAAAGGCTCAACCGAACCAGATAACCGTCATAGTAGGCCCAAATGGATCAGGAAAGAGTACTCTTCTTAAGACAATTGCGGGCCTCACCAACATCTACACGGGTCAAGTCGCTCTTGATGGAAAGATAATATCTAATCTTGCACCGCACGAAATAGCCAGGCTGGGAATAGCCTATCTCCCTCAGACCGAGAGCACCTTCACACAACTTACCGTGGATGAGAATTTCAAAATGGCCGGCTACACTATCGGAACTCAAGACTTCGAGGAGAGAAAACAGAGAGCGCTTGAAATCTTTCCAAGGCTCACTTCATACATGAAGACGAGAGTTTCTCATCTGAGCGGGGGAGAAAGGCAGATGGTGGCAATGAGCATGGCCCTCTTGCGAAAGCCAAATACCATAATGTTTGACGAGCCGACAGCAAATCTGTCCCCGCTCCTAGCTACTGAGGTACTAAACACGATAACTTACCTCGCCAACGATTCGGACATCACCATATTGCTAGTCGAGCAAAACGCGACGCGCGCGCTCCAAATTGGACAGTCGGCGTATCTACTAGTTAATGGTACGACCATTTTCGAGGGATCGGCCAAGGCGTTGCTTGAACATCCGGAACTCGGCAGACTCTACCTGGGTCTCACTGTACCTCAGCCTAGCTCCTAGAGCTCGGAGACAATAATCAGTTGTGTGACGCGTCTGTCTGAAAAGATCGACGAGAAGCTCAAGAAGCGTGAAGAGAGATACGACCGGGAGCGACGCTTCAGGATAAAGTCTAGCGAGGATTTGGAGACTCTCGAAGAAGTCTTTGACAAACGGACACTTCTGACAATCCTAAAAATTCTCAACATCGGAAAACTGAAAGAAATAACCGGGGTACTCAAAGCAGGCAAAGAGAGCCGGGTCTATCACGGACTCGACCCGCAAGGCAAGGAGGTAGCAGTCAAAATATTCCTGACATCCTCCAATATTTTCAGACAGGGCAGATTGAAGTACATTCAGGGGGATCCGAGATTCAAGGACATTCCTCACGACACGAGATCCCTTGTTGACATGTGGGCTCTGAAAGAATACAAGAACCTGGAGCTAGCTGGTCAGGCCATAACTGTGCCCGCCCCCATATACGTGGAGAAAAATGTCATCCTCCTCCAATTCATCGGAAAGGAAGGAAAATCTGCCCCGCATCTCCGCGAGGTACCACTTGAAGCGCCCGCTGGCTGGTACAAGAAGACCCTTGAAATGCTGAAGGACCTTCACGATAAGGTGAAGCTGGTTCATGGAGATCTAAGCGAATACAACATCCTAGTTCCAGACGGATACCCAGTCTTCATAGACTTTGCACAAGCAGTAACAATGGAGCATCCCGAAGCGAAGCTGTTCTTGAAGAGAGACGTAGAAAACTTGAACCACTACTTCGAAGGACTAGGAGTCAAGACCCGCCCGTTCGAAAAGGTGTTTCCGGAGATAGAATGATGGCAGAGACAAGAGTGAATGCTATGATCCCGAAAGAGAGGATCGGAGTACTTGTCGGGCCAAAAGGATCAGTGAAGTCAACAATCGAGCAGAAGCTGTTTGTTGACCTGAAGATTGACAGCGAGTCAGGGTCCGTCGATATTGGAGTAAAACCCGATTCTCCCGATCCTTCCTACGCCTTGAGAGCAAAGGATATGGTTCTGGCGATAGGAAGAGGATTCTCCCCACCCAGGGCTTTCTCTCTCTTCAACGAGGACTATACGTTCGATATTGTCGATCTACACGACTACTTCGGAAAGAACGAGGCTGAAATTCGACGAGTTGACGGTCGAATCATTGGCAAGGAGGGAAGGGCTCGGCGCAACATAGAGGAATTGACCGGTACCTTGATCTCGGTTAGCGGGCACACGATTTCGATCATCGGAACTTTCGAATCTGTATCGATGGCCAAGGACGCGTTGGAGAAACTGATCGGGGGCCGGCAACACGGGACCGTGTATAAGATTCTTAAGAAGAGGAGAAAGAAAGTCAAGAAGGAGAAAGCTCTAGGACTGTGGGAAGGGTCAGAGCCAGCCAAGAAAAAGGCGTAACGGCCCCAGCATGACAGTCGCCGAAGTCTTCCAGGAAATAAGCGCGGCCGACTTCTTCTACAGAAACCGAGACATTGCTGGATTTACTAGTCCATCAAGATCGATCTACTCTACGATTAGAGAACTTGTGGAGAATTCGCTTGACGCCTGTGAGACCGGAGGCATCCCTCCTGACATCTACGTTAGACTGTCCCATGAATCGGGACCGTTAGACGGTCCAGGAATATATGATCTGAGAATCGAGGACAACGGCATAGGCGTTCCTGGAGACGTCATACCATCAGCGTTCGGCCAGGTTCTCTACGGCTCGAAGTACAAGCTTCGTCAGACCCGGGGCACCTTCGGGCTAGGGGGAAAGATGGCGTTGTTGTACGGACAAATAACGACCCATGGCGAAGCCCAGATCAGCTCCAGCATCAATCCCAAGCAGAGAATTACCGAGATCGGGCTACGGACTGACATCCAGCACAACAAGCCGATCGTGCTCAAGAAGAAGACCCGGCCGAACGGTTCCCACTGGAAAGGGACCATTATTGAGTTCAAGACTGAAGCGGACTACTCTAGGGCGATGCCGAGGATTCTAGAATATTTCAAGCAGACCGCCATCATTGTGCCCTACGCTAATCTAACGTTTGTCGATCCTCGTGGACGACTATACCACTTCACAAGAGGGACCAACGTGGTGCCGCCTGCACCCACCGAAACATTGCCACACCCTCACGGAGTTGACGTCGAGACTGTCCAACGGATGCTCAAACTCACTAATGCGAAGACTCTGCAGGAGTTCTTGCGCAAGCATTTCCAGCGAATCGGAGAAACGACGGCTCGGAAGTTTCTGCTGTACGCGAAGCTCGGATCTAAGAAGAACCCGCGGAATCTGTCCTCAGCTGATATTGTAACGCTGGTGAGCGCCATGAAGAATTATGAAGACTTCGTCTCCCCGGACCCAACAAGCCTCTCCCCCTTAGGCGCGGAGCTGCTAGCAACGGGGATCAAGAAGGAGCTGGGGATTACTGATGAGGATGTCCAGAATGGATCTGCGTTCGTTGCAACTCTTCAACGTAAGCCAGCTACTTACTCGGGTTTCCCATTCATTATAGAGGTCGGGGTTGCTAGTGGGAAGCAAATTGAGACGCAGGGGAAGATTCTGCTCTTCCGGTTTGCGAACAAGATTCCCTTACTGTTCGATGAGGCTAGTGATGTTTCTTGGAAGGTGGTTGATCAGATAGACTGGCGCGGCTACAAGGTCATACCGGGCGAGACTCCGCTCGCCGTATTCGTTCATGTGTGCAGTACGAAGATTCCGTACAAGACGGTCGGGAAGGAGTTCATTGCTGACCGTCCCGAGGTTGAGCACGAGATTCTCAACGCGATTAGGGAGGCATCAAGGAACCTTCGAATCTATCTCAGTCGGAGAGAACATCTCGCGCAAGAGAAGAGGCGGGTCGATGTTTTTGAAAAGTATCTTCCGAAGGTAGCGCAGTTCTCGACGAAGTTGTCTAGGGCTAAGAAGGAGCCTGACATTAAAGCACTGCTCAAGGGTCTGATAAAATATGGTGCCGAAGAGACAGAAGGAGAAGAAGACCAGACCCAGTAAAGGGGTCATGAAGGAGAGGAAGAAGGAGGTCCTCTCCTCGCTCGAGCATCTAGGCGGCGAGGTGTATGAGCAGCTGGCGAAGAAGGAGTTTCCAACAGTCAAGATGCCGAGCAGGTCCATTGCCAACATCCTCTACGACAAGAAGACCCGCCAGTACATTCTTGGAAACAGGAACGTGAAGCGGAGTGCTCGTAACGTCCGACACATTCGACCATTTACACAGTTGTTGTGGACTGCCATGTTCACGGACGAGCTAACGGGACAGAACAAGACGAGTACCCTGCGAGACGTGTTCTACTCTGCGCAGGCCTACGAGATGGACTTCCAGGACCAGCAAGAGAGTGACAATCTCATTACTGATCTGGAAACTGTCACAGGCTACTCGAGAGAGGACTTCAACGTGTTTCCTGAAGAGCGGAGCGCAATCTTTGGGGATCTGACGGTCGAGTATACCGTGCCGGGATATGAGGGCCGGACGCTCAATCTATCCTCCCACCCGGATGGGGTGATGATCGGTCCCGCTCTGACAACCTCGGAGTTTGTCCGGCCGGTCAAGAAAAAGGTGGACAAGGTCATAGCGATTGAGAAGGGTGGACTCTTTACAAGGTTCATTGAGGAAAGGGTCCACCAGCGCTTCAACGCAGTCCTAATTCACACTGCCGGGCAGGCGCCGCGAGCAACACGGTTTCTGCTCAGACGACTGAACCAGGAACTGGATCTCCCCGTGTACATCTTCACCGACGGCGACCCGTGGGGAATGCACATTGCCATGGTCATAATTTCCGGGTCTGCGAATGCGGCTCACCTAAGAGAGTTGAATACTCCTGACGCGATCTGGGGGGGAGTCTGGGCCACCGATATTGTGGACTATAAGCTGCCAAGCGACCCGTTGACGGATCTGGATCTGAAGCGGTTGAATGAGCTTGAGAAGGATCCCCGATACGCTGGAGGACTCTGGCAGAGAGAGATCGATACGTTCAGAAAAGTCCGGAAAAAGTCAGAACAAGAAGCATTCAGCAGATACGGACTAACATACATCGTTGACGAATACTTGCCGAAGAAACTGAAACTCAAGTCAAACGAATCATAGGCTATAGCACATTCAGCGACTGTCGTCGTTCCAACGTATTGACAGGTAAAGTCGCCGGAGAGTCCGCTGTGAATCCAAGGCTTCCCGGGAGGGGACTGGGGGTCCTGTACGAAATTATTGCAATTCCAATCTATTTCCACAGTCTGGGGCTGTTTTGAACCTGGAAACGTGTCGTAAGAGGTGCCGGGAACGAGCAGGAGCCCCCAGGGAAAACGAACACGATCTGTCGGCTTAAAGACATGATTCGCTGATCTTCAAGGAGCGGTTTCAGGGTTACAAGAATGCCCAAAGAGGTCCGAGTTTTTCTAAACCTGTTCGTCGAATCCAAGGAACTCGAAAACGTGACTCAGAGCCTCGTCAAGCTTCCTGAGGTGACTGACGTCTACGAAGTGACAGGTGAATACGATGTTGTCTGCATGCTAAAGGTGGAAAGCATTCTGGCCTTCCGAAACGTTCTCAAGGATAAGGTTCTCAAGATCAACGGAGTCAGAAGCACAGTCTCGTCAGTAGTTCTCTACGAACATAAGCGAGAAGGAAAATCAGTCGCCGAATGATCCAATCTTCAAATCTAAATCCCAAGAACTCTCCCGAAAACAAAACATAAATAATCTGTCAGGACCGATGACCCTCAGGGACAGATCAGAATGGGTGAACTTCTTCCAGATTCACCTCAACCGATCTAAGCTTTTTTCGGATCCGCAACCCGGAGGGATATTCCTATGAGCACCAAGGATCTGGGAATTACTGTAAAGAAGGCTGACGATCTTTCCGAATGGTACACTCAGGTCGTTACCAAGGCTCAGCTGGCTGACTACTCCAGCGCTAAGGGATTCATGGTCCTGATGCCCTACGGGTTCTCTATCTGGGAGAGCATCAAAGAACACTTCGACCGGAAGATCAAAGAGATCGGACATCGGAACGCCTACTTTCCCCTACTCATACCCGAACGGTTACTGAAGAGAGAGGCTGAGCATTTCGAAGGCTTCACGCCTGAGGTCTTCTGGGTCACACACTCCGGCAACAATGAGCTTGGCGAGCGACTCGCGATCAGGCCCACTTCCGAGACCATAATCAATGAGTCGTACAGCAGGTGGGTGAAGAGCTGGCGGGACCTACCCGTCCTCATCAACGTCTGGAACTCGGTATTACGTGCGGAGATCACTTCGACCAAGCCCTTCATCCGTACAACAGAGTTCCTTTGGCAAGAAGGCCACACCGTGCATGGAACTGAGGAGGAAGCCGAAAGCGAGGTCATGACAATCCTCGAGATTTACAGAAGACTCGTCGAAGACCAAGTCGCCATACCTGTTCTAGTTGGTAAGAAGACGGAGCGCGAGAAGTTCAAGGGCGCAGTCTACACCACAACGGTCGAAGCAATGATGCCGGACGGCAAGGCAATCCAGATGGGAACCTCCCACCACCTAGGACAGAACTTCTCCAAACCCTTCGAGATCAAATTCCTTGGCAAGGACGAGAAAGAACACTTCGCATGGACCACCTCATGGGGAATCAGCTGGAGACTCATCGGAGCAATGATCATGGCCCACGGAGACGACAAAGGACTAGTCCTCCCCCCTCTAGTAGCACCCACGCAGGTCGTGTTCGTCCCGATACACTACAAGGAATCCGACAGAGAGATCATTTTACAAACTGCTCATCACATCGCCGACAGCCTCGGGAAGCATTCTATTCGAACTTACATTGATGATCGGGAACAGTATACTCCCGGCTGGAAATATCACGAGTGGGAGATGAAAGGAGTACCCTTGAGGGTTGAGATAGGGCCCCGCGACATGCAATCGAAACAGATCACACTAGTGAGACGCGATACGGGAAAGAAGACTGCAGTACCTCAAGCAGACTCTGCAACTCAGATCGCCAATATACTGGACGAGATTCAACAATCGCTCTTCCACAGGGCCAAAGAAACCCTGGCCAAGCTGACAGCTTCTGCCACGGACATGAAGCAATTCGCGCATATCATAGAAACCTCAGGAGGATTCGTCAGAGCCTGCCTTTCTGAAGACAATGACTGCGAAGACAGGATCAAACAAGAGACGGGAGCGACCGTCCGAATCGTCCCGCTGACAGGATCCGCGAAAGGAAAATGCGTGTACTGTGGCGCTCCGAACTCGAGAGAAGTCGTCTTCGCAAGATCCTACTAGGCTCACAATGAGCCTACGTGGTTGTAGACCCAGCTCGTGCGGCGGAATAGTTCTCTCCTAGAGATTCTGAACTTGGATAATCCAGTTCTTTCTGACGCCAGGGAACCGAAGGCTGAACCCACCGATGCCGCCCACACCGGATCCTTGGTCCAAAGGTAGGAACTCAACCAAGCGCCCGCGTACACGTCACCAGCACCAGTTGGGTCTTTGATCCTTCCATCAGGAAAGGCTGGAATGAAGAGTTTCCGGTTATCTCGAATACCGAGTAATGATCCTTTGGCGCCCAGTGTCATAATCGCGTATTTTGGGCCCATTGCAAGAAATCTGTCCGCGACATGTCGAAGATCCCGAGAAGAAGTTTGAACCTTGGCCTCTTCAATCGACGCTTTCACCAAGTCGCATAATCTCAAAACCGTACCAAGGTTGCGTCGCAAGACTTGGACCTCTCCGAGTCGGTCGACCTTGCGGACGAGTCCCTGAATATCCAAAGACATGAAGCGGCATTTCTTCCTTAATGAACGAGCGAGAGATTCAGAGACTTCGTTGAACACTGGTCCCAGATGCAACCCATCGACTCGGCCCGCCCTCCATGTCGACTCCACCGGCTGCCCTGACTGAAGTAGCCATAGTCTTCGCGATCCGTGGAAATAGCCGATTCGAAATCGAGTTGAAGGACCCTTGGTCGTCTTCAACAGCCTCAAATTCAATCCATGATGCTTGAGCCAACTCAGGACACTCGACGGATAGTCCTCGCCGACATTCCCAATAATTCCCACCCTAGCGCCTAAGTAGGTGGCTGCGCCAGAAACGAACAGTGCGCTACCTCCAGGGGATATCCGAACCCTCCCCTTCTGGATAAATTCATCCAGAGTCGGGTTGCCGCATACAGCGATGTCCATTGTGCCAGACCTGCGCCCTAGGTCTGAGGTCGCGGCAAGAGGTTAATAGTAAAGACCCACTCCTACTCTTGGAAACCGAGATGCCGAAGAAAAGAAGATCCCGCGGACGCAGCAAGGGCGGAAAAGGGAGAAGCGAGCTGGTTCAATGCTCAAATTGCGGGATGTTGTCCCCCCGTGACAAGATGAAACGGGTTACTTCTTGGGTTTCCCTTGTCGAACCTACATTGGCGAAGGAGCTACGGGCGAAAGGGGCATACATAGCTCGTCAGAGAGTCATGAAGAACCTGTGCGTTTCGTGTGCAGTCCACTTTGGGGTTTCCAAGGTCCGATCTGCTGACGAGAGACGGGGATTCTAACAGATTAGTCATTAATGGGAAAGAGACCTAGAGGCTCTGTAGACTCGATCGAGCACGGTAATCGAGGAAAGTACTGCGACCAGCAGAACCCCATAGAAAATGAAGCTGTGAGAAAGTGGCCAGAGCAGCGTCGCGAACGCCAATATCAGGAGTCTCTCCGGTCGCTCGGCGATTCCTATTCCTTTCAACGTCACTCCTTCGGCTGCGACTCTTGCCCTGACATAGCTGACCATCAAAGCTGCTGACATGGCCCAGAGGGCAAGCCAGAATGATATCAGAGCCCCTGCCGCCAGGCCGGCGTACACGGCAATTTCCCCCAGCCTGTCAAGAACGCTGTCAAGGACTCCCCCAAACTTCGAAACCTTCGCATATTTACGGGCCATTGCTCCATCAACCGCATCAAAGAATCCCGCGACCAGTAGAACGACGACAGTAGCCCCCCATTCCCAACCGGACAAACCTCCCCAGTACAAGATAGAAGCGGCGATCCACAGAAGGAAGCCGAGCATGGTCAGAGAATTTGGTGAAAGCCCAGCTCTATGGAAGAATCTGGAGGAGGATTGGAAGATTCCTTCGACCAAGTATTGGACTCGCGACAGCATGATTCCTCGACCTTCACCGCATGTGACACTTTAGAGCATTGTCCTCCTTTTACGAAACTTTCTATTAGGGCTGAATGGGATGGTCACTGGGTTTCAGCATGGGGAAGGTCGGCAAAGGAATCAAGTGCTCAGTAGTCGGCTGCGGAGGAGATGCAATCAGATCAGTCTCTCCCGACGATATTTCGAGAGCCGGCCTTAGCGTATCGACCTCAGGTAGAGGCTACCTTTGCAAGAACCACTACAAGGAGATGAAGAAGAAGACGAAGAAGGATAAACAGGTTGAGAGATGGAGGATGAGGCCCTGAGACTCCTCCTAATTCATGCTGACAAGTTCGAGTACGAGGCGAAGGAGAAAGCTGTCAAAGAACCGGAGTCGCTCCCAAACCACGCCAAGAAAGGCGCCCTACAAGACGGGCTTGTAGTATTCGCCACTGTAGAAAAGGGAGACGAAGCATCTCCCGAGAACACTGCAACTAACGCGGCCGCATCTATCGAAGAAGTTCTCAGCTGGCTCAAGACAAACCGCGTCATGATCTACCCTTACGCCCACCTCTCCACCGACTTGGCCAGTAAAGAACCTGCAATCGCTACGCTGAAAATTCTCGAAGTCAAATTGTCCGAGAGAGGCCACGAGGTAAGCAGGGCCCCGTTCGGATGGTACAAGAGCTTCACGATATCGGCCAAGGGCCACCCGCTCTCTGAGCTGTCACGAACTGTCACTTCACAGCAGCAAACCAGCAAGGTCTCGGCACAGATCAAGAGTGAGTACATGGTCATGGATGAGAAGGGAGACCTTCACTCCCCCGAGACATTCCAGTACGGACCCGGAATGAAGGAATTCGAGTCGCTAGTAGAGAAAGAGGCACTCAAGAAGGGACTGACCGGAGGAGAGCCACGTTTTCTCGAATACGCCCGACGGTTCGGACTAGAGTGGGAGTCCTACGCTGACCTCGGCCAGATGCGCTTTGGGCCAGAATCCGACATGATAATCCAGCTACTCTCCGACTACGCGAACCAAGTCATCAGAAGAATCGGGATTCCAATCCTCAATGTTAGAGGCACCAACATGTTCGATGTCGATGTCAAGCCAATCAAGGAACATCTTCAGCTATTCGGGTCACGAGCCTATGAGCTTGACGTGGACGAACGCACCTTCGTGCTGAGATACGCGGCTTGCTTTCAACAATTCTCCATGGTGAAGGACTGGATCCTCAGCTACCGGACCCTCCCCTTCGGCACCTTCGAAGTCGCCGACAGCTACCGGATGGAACAGAGTGGAGAGCTGCTCCTGTCCTTCCGTCTCCGAAAATTCCTGATGCCGGACCTTCACATCTACCTCAAGAACTTGAGCGAGGCAATCGAGGTGGGCAGGAGGGTCCACGAAAGAATCTACGAGGAGATCCGTAAGATTCATCGAGAGTATGTTTCAACATACAACACTACACGATCGTTCTTCCAGCAGAACAAGGACCTCTTCATCGAAATGGCGCGAGTAGAGAAGAAGCCGCTCCTCCTGAACTTCGTCCCTGAAGGTCACTATTACTGGGTCCTGAACGTGGAGTACAACATAATTGACGATCTCGATAGACCAAGGGAGATCGGCACCTTCCAGATTGACGTAGGCAACGCGCAACGATTCGACATCCACTACGTAAACGAAAAAGGAGAAAGAGAGTACCCCGTGATCATACATACCGCTGTCATAGGTGGACTTGAAAGATACTTATTCGCACTTCTAGATTCTGCTGTTCGGATGGAAAGACAGGGGAAGAAACCAATGCTGCCTGTCTGGGTATCCCCAGTACATGCAAGAGTGATCCCTCTCTCGAAGCAATTGGTGAAAGATGGAACGGGGATCTTAGAGAAGCTTGAGGAGGCAGGTATCAGAGCGGACCTAGACGATCGAGACGACACGCTTCAAAGCAGAATCAGAGACGCAGAACTGAGCTGGGTCCCTTACATCATTGTGTTTGGCGAGAGAGAACTCAAATCCGAAAAACTGTCAGTCCGAACCAGGGAGGACGGAAAGGAAATCAAGACATCTTTGCCGGAACTCATATCAAGAATAAAATCGGAGACCCAAGGATATCCATCCAGAGACCTTACCTATCCTAAACTGCTATCTCAACGACCAGGCTACAAGAAGAACTAGAAACCAGACTCCAACGGGTTCTGTTAACTCTTCGTTGGTTGAGTTAGCTTCGGGGCATCGACTCCAGGGATTACCGTAGGCGTCGAGTTCCCTTTCACAGCTTCAGCTGCTCCGCCTTGCGCCTCTACTATGGGAGGCCGGGAACGTGCGAACCTCACCCGTCCCCGCCGGGACAGGTTGACCGCTGTACCCTGTCCCGGTCCATTACTATTCTACATTTTCCGCACCAGAGCTTACGTGCCAGTCTCTTGTCCGATTGGAGTTTTGAAGCCGTAGCATGATACGAGCTGCTGTCTCACAGCGTACGGGGTCTTAGTAGGCAAGCCTCTCCTGAGAGACTTCTTCCTGGACGCTAGTATTCCTGCTGCTCTGGATATGGCGGAGAGCTTGTAGTAGCTGGGTGAATCGTACTGGGCGAGCTGGTTGTAGGAGAGTAGTGAGAGCTTTCTCAGCGAGGACGCATCGTTGGCTATGCCTATCCGTATGGATTCGTTGACCATCCTCCTGAACACTTCCAACAATACCAGAACCTCTTGTGATGGAACATAGTATTGCCAGACAGACTTGACAGCCAACAACGAACGACAAGAACCAGAACCCACCGTATACGTCAGAGAGGCATCCGACGATAAGTTAACAGAACCCTCCAACGTAATTGATTTATATACAGACATCATAGCGCACAAACGCAAAGGTAGATCTGAAAGTGAACAAGGATCAGTCCTACGGCGGACTCATCTTCGCAGTATCCGCTATCGTTTTCGTACTTTACATCATAGCCTTGACGAGTGCCTATTGGAGGCCGTGGGTTTTAGGTGCTCCAGTCGTTTTGGCAGTTCTGGGAGTCCTAGGCATAACTGGTTGGATAGGTTATACAATGCTTACGACCCCGCCACCGGCGCCTCTCGAAGCCGAGATGGGTTCACAGCCAACCGGACAGACTGGCTCTGGTTCTTCCGCCGGGTCTTCCGCGTCCAAGACAGACGAGAAGCACTAGCCGTTTTCTGTTAGAGCTCGGTAACTGTCTCCAAAACCGTAGAGTTACATCACCCATAATGGGGCCTCCGGACCCCTAAGGCTCAACTTTAGGGGCAGATGAGATGAGCGAGGTCAGCATAGACAAAGTGATGACGGACATCAACAGCTTCCGTCAGAGACTCGCAATGCTCAGAGAGGAACTGGGCAGAGCAAATAGAGCGATGGCCGACAAAATGTCGCAGCTCGGAGAGACTCTTACTCAAAGAGTCAGAGACTTGAGGGATCAAGTCACTAACGCGCCTCAGAACCTTCTAGCTCTCGAGAGTCGGTTCATGTCAGGAGACATGCCTGAGCAGGAGTACAAGGCCACACGGGAAGACTATCGAAACCAGCTCACCAAGAATCTGCGGAGCATTGACGAAATCAGGAGCTTGCTCTTGATAATGAGCCAGCTGGACGCCAGACCTACCACTCAGGGACCTCAGGGTCCCAGCATGATGGGTAGGCCCTCCTCGCCGGATTAGCCTTCTTGGCATAATCTACCTTTTTCCGTAGAAAAACGGGAAAGCTTATATCCATTTACCTAAAAAAGGTAGCATCCTACGAGACGACTCGCATGGCTACACGAAGAGAAACTCGCCCGCAAAAAGAGAAAGAGCTGGCCAACGAGAACGAGTCAGGCTGGCACGATAGCCAACTCGAGAGGCACAGGCTAGTCATCGCCTGTGTACGCGGAAACGTTAGCGTTAGAGAGACACTCCGAACAATCCTCGACGACGCACTGCCCGCCGACAGCCCACCTCCTCTACTTGTATTGGGACCAACCACCCCAGAAGAAATCTCGAACGGGCACTCCAACAGAATAGGTTGGGTTACGTTTGTGGATGGAAGCTCGTTAGCTCATCCTTCTGCCCAAGTCGAGATCATCTCTCCCGACAACCTTTTGGAAGTGAATCTTTTCATCGAAAAATGCGTTCAGGAGAACGAGAGCAAGGTTATTGTCGGCGATTTCCTGGACAATGTAATTCGGAGTATCAACTCTCCTGAGAGCTTCTATTCCTTCTTCTGTCAGTTAGCCTCAAGAGTCAAGCTAAAGAAGAGAACAGCGATACTTGTCATAAAAGAAGACATTCACGACCGATCAGTCGTCGAAACAGTCAAGAGGTTTGCAGACTTGGTCCTGGAATTCCGCGACCAAGACAACAATGGTACCCTCAAGGTTGAAATGCGGACTCTGAATTTTGCTGACAACGTATACACAGCTTGGAGGCCGTTCTCCGACTGGCTGCAGCCGCTATCAATGACCGGCTAACGCTTAAACTGCAATTCCTAGTAAGAGAATCACGGCTTCTACCCTGAAGATACTTCGTTACAAAAGGCTTCAATCGACCAATACGACAGCCTACCGATTAGCAGAACAATCGGCCCTTGAATGGACAGTAGTCGTAGCCGATGTTCAGACCAAAGGGAAAGGCAGGGGAGGAAACAAGTGGGCTTCCCCAAAGGGAGGGCTATGGTTCTCCATACTCCTCAGACCGAATCTTCCCGGCGAGAGACTCCGTTTCCTTCAGTTTCTAGCCGCGACTGCGACGAGAAAAGCCGTCGAAAACGAGACGGGCCTGAGTGTTATGCTGAAATGGCCAAACGACCTCGTTCTTGGGAACGCCAAGCTTGGCGGAATCCTCGTAGAATCCAAAACCCAGGGTGAGAGGGTCTCATTCGCGATTCTAGGAATCGGCCTGAACGTCAATCAGGGTAAAGCTCAGCTTCCCCCTGGAGCAATCTCCATGCGACTCGTATCCGGAAAACGGCATGACCTCCGAGCCCTACTGAGGGCAATTCTCGACCAAATCAGATCGTCATTCGACGACCTGGACCACCCTTCCAACATAATAGAAGATTGGTGGCGCAACTGCATTCACCGACCTCCCAGGGTCCAAGTCACCCTACCAGAGGACATCGTGACAGGTATCAGTAGAGCAGTTGACGAGGATGGTAATCTGTTAATCGAGACTGGCGATCACCGGATTCGGAAAGTGAATGAAGGATCGCTAAGGATTCTCGACGATTAGATCTTGCCCTGCTTTTATACAAGGAACCGACCTCGCACTCGTTGAACCAATGAGCATGACTCAGCGGCTCGATGAGCTGAAAAAGAAGGGAGAACAGGCTAAGCTCGGCGGCGGACCCGAGAAGATTGAGTCACAACACTCTCGGGGAAAGATGACCGCGCGAGAACGAATCTATGCTCTTGTCGACCCCGGCACATTTATCGAAATCGACCGCTTTGTGGTCCATCAGACCACAGACTTTGGAATGGCTGAAAAGAAGATTCTGGGCGACGGGGTAGTTACCGGACACGGCAGAATAGATGGACGACTCGTCTACCTCTTCTCCCACGACTTCACGACGTTCGGTGGCTCATTGGGAGAGATGTTCGCGCGAAAAGTCACCAAGATAATGGACATGGCACTCAAGACCGGGGTTCCAGTAATCGGACTGAACGACTCGGGAGGCGCCAGAATACAGGAGGGAGTTGTTAGCCTCGGAGGCTATGCGGAAATATTCTTTCGAAACGTTCTCGCCTCCGGCGTGATTCCCCAGATCTCGGCGATAATGGGTCCCTGCGCCGGCGGAGCGGTGTACTCGCCCGCGATGACCGACTTCACTTTCATGGTCGACAAGACCAGCTACATGTTCATCACCGGTCCGGATGTGATCAAAGCAGTCCTCAACCAGACTGTAAGCTTCGAAGAGCTCGGAGGAGCCAAGGTGCACAATTCGACCAGTGGCGTCGCCCATTTCTTCGCCCGAGACGAGAAAGAGTGCCTTCAGCAGATGCGAAAACTTCTGAGCTACATTCCATCAAACAACAAGGAAGACCCGCCAGAAGTTCCAACTCGACCGCCAACTGGAAAGAAAGAGGATCTTAACACAATCCTACCTGATGACTACAACAAGCCCTACGACATGAGGGACATTATCACGAAAATAGTCGACGGAGGAGAGCTATTGGAGGTGCAGCCTCTCTGGGCAGCCAACATGATCACAACATTCGCTAGAATAAACGGCCAGTCAATCGGAATAGTAGCAAACCAACCAAAATTCAACGCTGGAGTCATCGACATAAACTCCTCAGTCAAAGGTGCCCGCTTCGTCCGATTCTGCGATGCCTTCAACATCCCCATTCTGACCCTCGTCGATGTCCCAGGATTCCTCCCAGGCATCGACCAAGAACACGAGGGGATAATTCGGCATGGTTCCAAACTCCTCTACGCATACTGCGAGGCTACGGTGCCGAAACTCACAATCATCATTCGAAAAGCGTACGGTGGAGCGTACGATGTTTTAGGTAGCAAGCATATCCGGGCAGACCTCAACCTAGCTTGGCCCTCAGCGGAGATCGCCGTTATGGGACCTGAAGGAGCAATCAACATCATCTTCCGCGAGGAACTGGAAAAAGCCCGTAACCCGGAGGCTAAAACACAAGAACTCGTAACCTCGTATAGAGAAAAATTCGCGAACCCTTACATCGCAGCAGAACGAGGATACATTGACGACGTAATAGAACCCAGCAAGACTAGGGAAGTTCTAATCAACTATCTAGAGGCTCTCAAAACCAAGAGAGAAGGACGTCCGCCTCGGAAACACGGAAACATTCCCCTCTAGACGGCCCGTCAATGTTCAGGAAAATCCTGATCGCGAACCGGGGCGAGATCGCTCTCAGGATAATCCGGACATGCAAGCGTCTCGGAATAAAGACCGTCGCCATCTACTCCGATCCGGATCTAGAATCCAAACACGTCACGAGCTCAGACGAAGCTTATCGGATAGGTTCTGGCCCGCCTTCCGAAAGCTATCTGAACATAGAGAAGATCGTAAAAGCGGCCAAAAAATCCCGAGTCGAAGCCGTCCACCCTGGATACGGATTTCTCGCAGAGAACGCCGACTTCGCTGGAGCCTGCGAAGAATCTGGCTTTGTGTTCATAGGTCCAAGCAACAAGGTCCTTGGCAACGTAGCAAACAAGTTCGAATCCAAGAGGCTCACGAAGTCTGCAGGAGTCCCGGTTATCCCGGGTGCTAACAGTGAAGTCCGATCCGCCGAGGAAGCAGTGACCGAGGCTCGAAAGATCGGATTCCCCGTTCTCCTGAAGGCCGCCTTTGGCGGAGGCGGCAGAGGAATGAGGATCGCTAGAACCGCAAAGGAGCTCGAGAAGAGCTTCGAGACGGCTCGTTCGGAAGCGAACACAGGATTTGGACACCCGGAACTCTACGTGGAGAAGTTCCTCCAGGAACCCCGACACATAGAAGTCCAGATTCTAGCGGGACCCCGAGGTAGAGTGGTTCACCTCGGCGAGCGCGAATGCTCTCTCCAGCGCCGATACCAGAAGATCCTAGAAGAGACTCCCTCCCCAGCTCTAGACACCGAAAAACGAAGGAGACTCATCTCTCTAGCGCTCAAAGTCATCCGTGCCACTCGTTATGAGAACGCGGGAACGGTTGAATTCGTCATGTCAAAGGACGGAAAACTCCACTATCTCGAAACCAACAAACGGATCCAAGTTGAGCATCTCATAAGCGAAATGGTAACCGGAATAGACATCGTCGAAAAACAGCTCATGATGGCGGCCGAGCATCGACTGGATCTCTCACAAAACGAGATCGAGTTTACAGGCGCCGCAATGAACTGCAGAATAAACGCTGAAGACCCTGCCCGCGGATTCATACCATCTCCCGGCAGAGTCGACAAGTTTGTTCCACCAGGAGGTCCAGGAGTCAGAGTTGACAGCGCACTTTACGACGGGGCTTTGGTGCCAGAATACTACGATTCATTGATCGCCAAGCTAGCAGTTCAAGGTCTCGATCGAACCGAGGTCATCGGGAGGATGAAAGTCGCACTGAACGAAATGGTGATCGCGGGAATAAAGACCACTGTCCCTATTCACCAAACTATCTTGGAGGAGAGTAAATTCCTCCAAGGCAATTATCATGCCCAGTTTTTGGACAGGATGCTCTCTGGCTGGAAGCAGCGGGCGGAAACAACACCTGAGGAGATTGCAGCAGTCTTCCTCGCCATCAGGAACACAACGGTCACAGCCCCAACCTTGAACCTACAGACGATAAATCGACGAAGCCGTTGGCGATCTAGTCTCGAAGAACCCCAGGTGGGTAAAGAGGCGCTATATGTTGAGGGACTCTAATGACACTTCTTATCGTCGAAGGAAGGAAGTATCGCCTTGGGGCCATAACCGGCGAGGATCCACTATGGTCTATTCCGGTCGATGAAAAAACGATGGCCCTCGAGGTACTACACCAACCTTCAGCTCAACCATCAACTCTCTTCGTGCGAGCTGGCGAGAAAGTAATCCGCGTATCTGTGCGAGGGCACGAAGCACTACGCGTCTATTTCGTGGAAGTGAACGGGAGACCGCTCACCGTCAATCTTGAACAAGATTTATCGTACGACGCTACTAGCGAGTCTGTTATCGTCGATGGACCGGCTCTTGTGAGCTCGCCCATGGCGGGAAAGATCGCGTCGGTGAAAGCGTCCGTTGATTCAAGGGTTGAAGAGGGTCAGTCTCTGATTGTGTTGGAGGCGATGAAGATGGAGAATGAGATCGCCTCGCCGAGGAGTGGAACCGTGAAGGACCTCTATGTCAAGCGGGGGGACCTTGTGAAGGCGGGCGACAAGTTGTGTCTCATAATCTGACAGTGATCCTCTGAGGCATATCGTCATTTTCGTTGGATCATGGGGAGAAGTTCTGCGTAGAAGTGGAGGGATTCGGGGTTTGCAAGAGCATCCCTATTGGTCACTGGCCTGTTATTCACAATATTCGCAACCGCCGTCTCAACCTTCTTCATATTGAGAGTATAGGGAATATCAGGAGCCTCGAGAATCAAAGCGGGAACATGCTTAGGCGAAGCCTCTGCTCGCAATGCTAACCTGATCTTCTCCCTCAGTTCCTCAGTTAGGACCTGCCCAAGGGCCATCTTGACGAAGAGAATAATTCTCTGGTCTTCTCCAAAATTCTGGCCCACTGCAAGACTGTCAGCAACCTCAGGCATCTTCTCAACCACGTTATAGATCTCCGAAGTGCCAACTCGGACCCCTGAGACTTTTATCACTGCGTCAGATCTGCCGTAGAACGTGAGTCCGCCTGTTTTGCTGTGAATTATCACAAAATCTCCGTGCCTCCACACGTTCTTCCCCTTCAGCTTGTAGTATTCGAAGTAGGCTTCTCGATATCTCACATCTCCGGGATCGTTCCAAAAGCGGAGGGGCATGGATGGAGCTGGGGCCTCACAGACCAGCTCGCCCATTACGTTGACAACTGGCCTGCCGTCTTCATCGTATACATTGATCTTCATTCCAAGTCCGGGGGCCTGTAGCTCGCCCGCATGAACTGGAAGGATCGGCACTCCTCCTGCGAAGCAGCCGTTTATGTCAGTGCCCCCGGAAATAGAGTTCAAATGCAGATTCTCCTTGACCTCTCGGTAAACCCACTCGAAGCCGCCCCCTGAGAGGGGTGAGCCTGTTTGAGAAATTTCTCGGAGGGATGAGAGATCGTATGTGCTTCCAGGTTTCGCATCGATGGTTCTTAGATAGTTGATGTAGCTAGCGCTGCATCCGAAGATCGATACTTTCTCCTCCTGAACTAACTTCCACATCGCACCCCAGTCTGGGTATAGCGGGTTTCCATCGTGGAGAACAATCCTAGCTCCGGTGGCCAGGCAGCTCATCAACCAGTTCCACATCATCCAGCTCGGCGAGGCGATGTATGTTATGCAGTCGGTCTTCTTCAAATCCGCATGTAACATAGTCTCTTTCAGCTGATTTACCAAGACCCCGGCCGCTCCCTGTACCATGCACTTGGGCTTCCCAGTTGTGCCCGAGGTGAACATGATGTAGATGGGGTGATCGGGTGGCAACTGCTCGAATCGGGCTTCCCCTGATTCCGACTTGATGAGGTCGTCAAATGTAACCGAGCTAGAGAGATCTCCAGCCTTCGCTTCCGCTCCAATATGCGATGTCAGGACGATTTTCTTGAGTGAACGAACTCCGTCGACAACCTTCTCCACGTTAGGAAGAATGTTGAACTTCTTACCTTTGTAGACGTACCCGTCTGCGGCGAACAGTACCTTCGGTTCGACCTGGCCAAGACGATCCAAGACGGCTCCGGAGCCCAGCTCCGCGCCGCAACAAGCCCAGACGGCACCGATGCTGGTGGCTGCAAGCATCGCGATGGCCGTATTCCCGATGTTCGGCATGTAGCCTGCCACTCGGTCTCCAGGAGCGATCCCGCTCTTCCGGAGTGCATTTCCTAGACTTCTCACTTTTTGGAAAAGGTCGGAATAGGTTGTCTGTGACAAGCGACCCACTTCCGTTCTTGAGACCACGGCAATTTTCTCATCTCTTTGTCTGAGAAGGTTCTCGGCAAAATTCAGCCGAGCTCCCGAAAACCACTTGGCTCCCGGAAACTTGGCAAGATCATCTACGACCGTCTCGAACCGACGGGAGCAGACGATTCCAGTGTAGTCCCAGATTGCAGACCAGAAGTCGGAGACCTTGTCAACCGACCATCGATGCAAATCTGGATAGGATTTGATTTTGAGCCGGTATTTCCGATTGACAAACGCAAGGAACTTGGTGAGATTCGCCTCGCGGATTCTATCCTCAGAAGGTATCCAGAGCGGTCTCACTTACGCCACGTTTCCCTGCTGATACTGGTTCAACATGACCAAATAGACCTTGATAACTCGTCGGCGTTCGTCTCAAAACTCGGTCTGACCCGGGATAACTTATAGCCCCTCAACAATCTCGTTGAGGCGGTCTCGAATTGGCTGTTATCGACGTAAGACTGCTCACCGACGGCTTCTTTACACTGGACAAGAGCTTCTTGGTCTTCGGAAAATATCAGGGCACAAAGTACAAAGCGGCTCTGAAGCCCCTGCTCGTCCGGACTGAGAAGGAGAACATAATCGTCGACACGGGCGTCGGAAACCTCCCACCCAATTATCAAAAGTTCCACGAAGTGATCAGGACCCGAGAGGAAGAGCTCAGCCATTCACTCAAGAAGAACGGTTTGCGTCCAGAGGAAATTACCATGGTCGTAAACACCCACCTACATTTCGACCATTGCGGTAACAACCGACTATTCCCGAATAGCAAATTCCTGGTTCAGATAGACGAAATCAGGTATGCCTACTTCCCGGACCGGTTCATGAGGATAAGTTACCTGCGACCCTTCTTCGACGTTGAAGGCGACTATCTGCCAGTGCGCGGAAATTACGAGATTGAAGAAGGAGTCGAGGTTCTGCCTACACCGGGACACACTATCGGCCACCAGTCGCTGGTCGTGAAGTGGAAGGGGAGAAACATCGTCTACGCTGGTGATGCCGCACCTCTTCCTGAGAACATCGAGAGGCGAAACATAACCGGGATGATATACAGCGGTTCACAGGGCCTAGAATCCATTGACACGCTGCGAAGAATCGAGAATCCTGTCTACATCTACTCTCACGATAACGAACAACTCAAAGTAGAATTCTGACCTTACACCGACTCACCAATCAGGACCAGCCTTTTCTCAAGGCACGCCAGTACGCGTTCCAGTACGGGTCCCGATCAGGGTAACGAATCCTGAACCGGCCCCGACTAGAGACTCCGAAAATGCCTCGAGTCCCGGAAGACAAATGTCCGATTACAGTGGCCTTTGTGCCGATCGATTGAAGAATTCCAATAACACGTCTTGTTCGATTTGGCCTCGACGCGATAATCAGACTCCCCTCCCCCAGCGAAGTCAAAGGATCCAGATGGAATAGCCTGCAGATTTGTTCAGTCTCTTCAGAGATGGGGATGCTATCCACATCCATGACGCCTCCAAGGTTTGAAGCTCCTGTCAGTTCTAGAATTGCTGCTAGGCTACCGCCTTCTGTGACGTCGTGGATCGCCGTAACACCGTTCTGGTGGATTCCTGCCTTAACGGCGGATAGAGAATCGTTGACTGTACCAGCTGTGTGCAAATATTTCCAAGCTCTTTCAAAAAGGGATTGACCGAGATACTTACGAACAGTACGAGGAAAGGCCCTTGTCAATATCGAAGTTGCCCCATAGGCAATGCTCTTCGTAAAAATCAGATCATCGCCGCCCTGCGCCATGCTGGAAGTCAAGAACTCACTCTTCCGGGCTGTTGTCCACATTGTTGCGCCTCCAACTACAGAGTAGTCGCATCCCTCAAACCGTCCCGAATGACCCCCGACGATCGATAAACCAAGACTCTTGCAGCTTTGATGAATAGACTTCCAATAAGCTGTCAACAGATTGTTCGAAAGTTGTGGAGGCAAGTTCAGGTCAAACATTGCGAATGACGGCCCTATCCCACATGTTGCAACATCGGACGCGACTTCGTTAACGCTCAGGCGAGCAGACTCCTTCGCTCCCAAAGACGGGATGAATGAAATCGGATCACAGCTAGCTATCATCACTCGCCCCTGACCGATGTCGACGACGGAAACGTCGACTCCAGGTTGGGGTCCAACTATTACTTTCCGCGATTCAAGCCCTCTGAATTTGAATATTGTTTCCCTCATTACGTCCGAGGTAGGCTTGCCTAATCGCAAAATGCTCTAACCGCCAGAATAGCCTGCTCAGAATATTAGTGATCGGAAATGCGTCAAAGATAACGTTCCAGTGCTCTTACTCTGACCAATGCTATCATTAGGGCCGCTGTTATGACGAACTCGGGAATCAGAAACCCGCCATTGTACACCGCTGAGTAGACAAAGGGACTCACGCCAGCAGGCGCGTAGCTCGCGAAAAACAAGACACCAGAGACAAAGTGTGAACAGAAACGGGCAGCGATACCTATCCCCACTCCTAGAATTGGAATCTTCTGGAAGAACCCTGCGAGTCCCAGCAGACCGAACGCTAAAGGATAATCAAGAATTACTTGGGCGGGATAGAAGATTACTTCAACTCCTGAATAGACGTCCTCGACAAGGGCCACAAGCCCAAAGGCCACACCACCGACTATTCCGATCCGTGGTCCTCTTCTGAGTGCGAGTAAGAAGATCGGAACCATCGAGCCAAGCGTGACCGAGCCGCCCTGGGGGAGGGTGAAGATCTTGATCAGGTACAATGCTCCGGCTAGTGCCACCATTACTATGGTTTCGGTAATTATTCTGACTCGGTCAGTTTCTCTTCTCGGGCTTGGAGCAACCGATTTGCCCGCCGAGCTATCTAGACCCATCGATTGATTTCTCATCCTTGTTTCCAGACAACGAGGAGGAGAATTGGATCCGAGAAGAAGATCTTCGTCTCGTCCCTCCGCCGGCATTACCCGGATCAGGTTCAAAGGGTCGATGGCGACGAAGCCATCCTCTCAGCCGGGTCCTATCCCAGCTCCCCGTTAGGAAACCCAGACCCTAATCCGCTATTTAAGAACTGGGCTTAGGCGTGAAGACTGAATTCTTAGCCGGTTTCTTTGAAGAAGTAGCGGGGCCAGTTGGGCCATCCACCTTCCTGGGGTCTCGGACTGAAATCCGCTTCGAGCTGCATCCCGATCTTTAGATCTTCCGGCCTAGACGTCCGGATGATGCTAGGAATCTTGACTCCCTCAGGCATTTCCACAATTCCGACGGCGTATGGAGTCATGTGCTTGAATTGTGGAGGCGAGACATGAACGATTGTATAGGTGACGAGTTTTCCTTTCTGGCTTAGCTCGACCCATTCGACTCGGCTATGTCGACAGTTGGAACATATGGCTCTTGGAGGGACCATTACTTGTCGCCATAAGCTTCCGCTCGCTACAGTATTTGTAGAATTCCTCGATGGTGGGATCCCTTAGCTCGCTCAGAGTCTAGCTCCCCTTCAAGATGTGGACTACTCCGGTCGCACCTGATCCTCCGAGGTTATGAGCCAACCCGATTTTCGCATCTTTGACTTGGCGTCTATCCGCCTGATCTGTCAACTGGAGGTAAAGCTCGTGAATCTGGGCCGTGCCTGTTGCCCCGACAGGGTGTCCCTTAGACTTTAGGCCGCCGCTAGTGTTGACAGGCATGGACCCTTTGAGATCTGGCGCGCCGCTCTCAACGTACTTACCTCCCTGTCCGGGACGACAGAATCCCAGATCTTCATAACCGATAATTTCTGCGATTGTGAAGCAGTCGTGAAGCTCCGCAACGTTGATGTCCTTGGGTCGAACATCAGCCATCTTGTATGCTTCCTGGGCTGCTGTCTTGGCTGCCTTGACGGTGGTCAGGCTTTCTCTCTCGTGTAGACAGAAAGTGTCCTGCGCTTGACCCGTCCCGATTATGTGGACATAGTTGTCAGACAGCTTCTTGGCCAGCTTCGGTTTGGTAAGTATCACAACGCTCGCGCCGTCAGTGATGAGGGAGCAATCGTACAGCTTCAGAGGCCACGAGACTAGGCGCGACTTTAGGACCTCGGCCATGCTCACTTCCTTCTGCATGTGAGCGTTCGGGTTGAGCGCCCCATTCTTGTGGTTCTTAACAGCGACCGCGGCCATCTGTTCTTCAGTCGTTCCGTATTCGTGCATGTGCACGGTAGCCATTAGGGCGAAGAGTCCTGGGAAGGTCATGCCATTCCATTGTTCAAATGGATAGTCGGAGGCTGTTGCAAGAATTCCTGTAACTTCAGGAGTCGGCTGGTTGGTCATCTTCTCCACTCCCCCCACGAGGACGATGTCGTAGAGGCCGGACATGATCGCCATTATGCCGCACCGTAATGCGGAGCCTGAGGAGGCGCAGGCGTTCTCTATCCTCATTGCGGGTGCAGGGAAAATTCCGGCCCAGCTGGCGGCAATGGGCGCGGTATGGGCTTGGTGTTCGTATGCCTCGCTCATCTGTCCGATGAAGGCAGCCTTGATGTCCTTGCTGGGGTCTAGTTTCTCGACCCTGTGGAATGCAGATAACGCGGCTTCGGCGAAGAGTTCGCGGGCGTAGACCCCTTCTCGCCGGCCGAACTTTGAGAGGCCAGCAGATATTATGGTGGCTAGGGGCTTGCCGCGCAATTATACCTGACAGTCTAGGGCGGGCTCTTGTAAAAATGACTTTCAGGCAAGACGGCCGAATTTGCTAACTTGACCAGCTCTGGGGAGTACGCTGAGAGGGATTGAATGCTGCACTCTGAAAGTGTGAAGGACTTTTTTAGATCAGACATACCCCTGGGGGGTCGCGAAAAGATAACGGAAAAACAATATTTAACAGAAAAAGAAAAGATAGCAGAAAGAGGAATACGTTAGATCCGCGGTATAAGACGGGGAAATCGGCTATTCCAGGTGATTCTGGATTGGCGGAGGTCAATCCGAGGGGTTAGAATGTCGGGTTTTGCCGTTGCTCTTTTCAGGATTCCTCGAAACTACGGCGGACGAATAAAAAGTTCGAAACCCTAACAAAATCACCGGAAAAATACATCTTTTTATAGAGCCACAGCCTAACTGACTATCAAGGCTGGGATAATGGTTGTTCACACAAGTCGAAGCCGAATCCGCCGTCAACCAGGCCAAGATTGACATCGAGAAACGCACCAGCCGACAACTCCCAATCCTCCTAACAAACTTCTCCGGATCACTCGCCCTTTACGAGGAGGCCAAAAAACACCTCCCCTCAGGAGCCTCCTCCAACGTCAGGGTCTACGCCCATGACCCCTTCCCAATCAGCTTCCAGAGAGGCCAAGGCTCAAAGGTCTGGGACATCGACAACAACCAATACGTCGACCTTCTGTCAAGCTACGGAGCTGTCGTTCTCGGACACTCTCACCCCGCAATCCTCAACGCCATCAACGCACAGATACGGAACGGGACGATGCTCGGAACGACCACCGAACTCGAAGTCGAGGTCGCCAAGAAGATACAGTCAGCAGTCCCCTGCGCAGAGATGGTCAGCTTCACAAACACCGGGACAGAAGCGACGATGGAGGCAATCCGCATCGCCAGGGCCTTCACCGGCCGAGACAAGATTGTCAAGTTTGAAGGACACTACCACGGACACCACGACTACGTACTCTTCAGCGTAGAGTCACCCTCCGTCGTGGCAGGGCTTGAACAGGCCCCATCGAAACTCCCCTACTATCCAGGCATACCCGATGGAATCGCCAAATCCGTCGTTGTAGCCCCCTGGAACGACCCCGTGTCCCTAGAACGAGTCCTGAAACGGAACGCAAGCGACCTAGCAGCGATAATCACGGAGCCTGTAATGGGAAGTGCAGGAGTTATTCCGCCCAAAGAGGACTATCTCAAATCTGTCAGAGAACTCGCGGACAAGTATGATGCCCTACTAATCTTCGACGAGGTCTTGACCGGGTTTCGAATCGCTCCAGGTGGCGCCCAAGAATTCTATGGAGTCAAGCCCGACCTCGCATGCTACGCCAAAGCCCTAGGCGGAGGCACACCGATCGCAGCAGTCGCAGGTCGACGTGACGTGATGGGAATGATCGGACCCGGAAAGATCGGCTACGGAGGCACATACAATGGAAACTCGATGTGCCTCGCCGCCGCGAATGCTACACTGGACGAACTCTTGAAAGATGACGCGGCCCCGATCCGACACATGCACCTGACTGGCGCAGAAATCATGGAAGGTCTCCGAGAACTCATGTCACGATATGATCACGACGGCATAGTCCAAGGAATGGGTCCAATGTTCCAGCTCTACTTCACTGCCGCGCGGAAGATTCAGAATTACCGCCACACCTTGCAGAGTGATTTTGAAAAGTTCCGTAGGTTCCGGAATCTAATGCTCCGTCGGGGAGTCTACTTCCACCCTGACGGGACGGAAAGAATGATGATCACTGCCGCCCATGAGGATGGAGATGTTGAATCGATCTTGAGCGCGGCTGAGGACAGCCTACGAGAACTCAAGAGAGCAAGTTAGCCGTTCTGTCTCTTACCTGATTTTTCGAGATTTAGATAGAAGCGACGCTGGACATTGTTTACCCAGTTTTCGAGAAATGATAGAACAACCGATAAGAACCCAAGGGGTAGGTGAGCGATCTGGAAAACTGGCCCGGATGGCATACACGAGACTTCAGCATCGCGAACTATCAATACTCGTAGGAGTCCTCGTCGGAATACTCCTCGACGTACTGGCAACCACAACCGACAGTGTTACAAATTTCACTCTGACCGACCTCGTGATCTTCATCACGATTCCCGCCTTATCTGGCGCTCTAGCAGGCTTCGCCGATCCCGATCACGCCATTGGGAATGGCATAATTGTCGGAGTTTTCGCAGGTCTCGTCTACGTCGTAATCAGTGCTCTGAAACTCCCCATAAATGTAGCAGGCGACACCGTACTGTTTCTCGCCCTAGCCGTCCCCGTCTGGGGATTTCTAGGCGGAACAGGTTCGAGATTTGCGCATAGAACTCTGACAACGACGCAGGAAGAGACTATACAGGTAGCGATGAGGACGTGCGCGAATTGCAAGACTGTGAACCCACCCGACGCGTTGTTCTGTAAGAACTGCGGGACCAAGCTGGCTAGGAATTCCAAATCTTCAGGCTAGTCACCTTCTTTCTGACATCGTAACGAATCTCATCTTCGATGGGAACTGGTCCAAATCTCCAATCGAAAGGATCCTGAAGTGATGGGACAGTTGAAGGATAGGCGTTCATGAGGGGGATTCTGCGTGTCGAATTCCCCTTAGACTCCTTTACCCTTGGATGATTCTTTGTACATGTAATTGTCAATTTGACTCCCGCGTGTACGTTACCTATTTTAAGGAAAAACGTCTAATCCCCAGCTACCCTATTTATGCAAAAAGGTAGGTCAGCGCCTCAAAATTGTCCCGAATAGACGAGAACCTACACCGCATACTGAAGGACCATGGGCTAACAGAATACGAGATCAAGACCTACCTCAAACTAATCTTCGATGGCCCTGCAACACCCTACGAGATTAGTGAGAGTGTCAAGATTCCCTACGCCCGCGTCTATGGGACCCTCGAAGGACTAGAGAAGCGAAAATGGATCAGGGCTAGACCCGGTCGTCCAGTCATTTACGAGTCCAACCCTCCGAGGTCTGTGGCGGAGCTGGAGGTGGAGCAGAAGCAGTCCGAGATGGAAGCATTCACGAACCTGATGCGCAAAGACTTGCAGGCGATCTACGAACGCCGGGAAGTTGTGAAACACATCAGTCTCTGGGTCATTCATGGAGGCGACAAGATAGCCGACAAACAAAATGAGCTAATCGCTACTGCAAAGTCGAGGGCATACCTTCAGCTTGCGACAATCATTCCCCAAGACGTGGAAGACTTACGCGCACCAATCAAAGCCGCTAGAGAGAGAGGCGTGGCCGTGAAGATCGTATCGTTCCTGCATCCACGATTCGTCGATCAAAAAAGCCTTACTGCGCTTTCTGAAGAGGCAGAGGTCGGTAATATCCAAGAACCAAGTGAGGAGTCTCCTCGTCCCATGAATGTGTGCTCCGTTGATGGGAGAGATGCGATCGTCACGTATCTCTGGAACATTGATATGCCATCAGAGGGAGGTTCGCGAATTGCCTTCAGACTATCCGATGAAGAATACGCTGGAGTTATGGAGAGATACTTTGAGTACTACTGGCTCAAAGCCCGAAGAATCTAACGAATCTTTCTCCTGATCAAGATTTGGATCCACGATAAATCTATATTCAACAATTCGACTGTCGACCATTCTGGGTACCCTTTGAAAAGGGCTCTCACTCTACTCCTTCTTGCGTTTCTTGCAACGTCTCTGATCGCAACCAGCTATGCCCTAGCTACTTCGCCCTCGCTGACAAACGCCACTTTCTCGATCCACCCCCAAATCGACCGGAGGCTGAATGTTTCATCGCATCAGGGAATAACTGGCACTGTCACCATTGCTAATGTCTCGCCTGTTTGTAGCATAACCGGATCAATCCCTGCGACAGGCCCAGCTCTTGTCATCACATCCCCAAACAGAAGGATCCAGGTTGTGAGTCTCAACTGGACGCTTCAGAACCGCTGCGAGTTGATAGCACCGCTTCAGGTGACACTTAGCCCTGGAACCTATTCGCTCAATCTGTCAAGCTGCAGTTACATGGGATGCAGAGTCTTGCCGATTACTGTCGTTGTGGTACCGGGGGTCTTCACACCAGTAAGGATCAACATAGTCACCGGCATTTACTAGTCTAATGCGCGGCAAGAATGCAATAGTTCTAAGCTCGACCAGACTTCAGAGGAAGATCTGAATCTGGATATGATTCACTGAGTGGGCTGAGGCCTCGGTTGGCCCGGTGGTGCTTGAGCACCAGGTGACCTGGAGTCGAGCTGCGCCATTATCATCATGAGCTTCTTCGACTCGTCTAGCTTGCGAATCATGTTCTGCAACTCGCCCCGGTAGTAGTCCTTCTGCTGGGTGTAGTCCTGATCGTTCATGTCACCTGACTGGTATCTGCCTTGTAATGACAAGTATCCTGATAGGGTAGTGCCACCTAATTGTTCTTTCAACTGGCCAAGACTCTTGTTTACCAAATCATTAAGCTGGCCAGCCCGTTCGTTCAGGGCTCTGGAGACTTTGGCAATCTCTTCTTTGATCATCGCGGTCCGTTGTCGGAAACTGTTCAGCTCAACAACCACTTTCTCGATTCCTAATTCGCTCACGATATTGCACCGGATTAAACGTGACATTGAACGATAGAGCACCAGTTATGCAAGTCGTAACCCATCCCATCCGATGGGGGTGACCCATTTCTCTCGAAGCACAATTTGCCCATAGCCGAACGTCCTATCAAGGCCCTAGCATTCGTTGATTGTCGATTTGCTTGTACATATTCGAGAAAGCTACTGATCTGACCCATCACTTGCGCAATGGAATGCCCGTCTATCCGGGAGATCCCTCCCCGTCTTTCGAAAGCTACTCAACTCTGCAGAAGGACGGTGTCAATCTCACCAAGATAACTATGGGCTCACACACGGGCACCCATGTCGATGCCCCCCAACACTTCATTCGAGACGGGATAGGCATAGACAGGATTCCACTGAACAAGCTGATAGGAGAAGCCTACGTGGCTGACCTGTCTAAGAAGCCGATCGGTAGCGGAATCACGTCCAAGGACCTTAGGCGGGAACTCGAAACAGAAATTGCAAGTGACGATATTGTTGCCATCTATACTGGTTGCAGTGAGCATTGGGGAGACAAGTCGATCAACCGAGATTACACGTATCTTACTGAAGACGCAGCCGACTACCTTGTCTCGAAAAAGGTCCGGGCGGTCGGAATCGATTTTCTCAGCGTCGAAAAATTCAAGGCAACGGAGCACCTGGTGCACAAGACGCTGCTCGGCAACGGAATATTCATCGTTGAATCTCTAAGCAATGCACTGAACCAATTTGTTGGCCAGAGAATCCTGATGATCTGCATGCCCATCAAATTGCGAGATGGAGACGGAGCACCGTCCAGGGTAGTAGCTGTACCCATTCAAGAAGACTGAGCATCTCTCGCGAAGTCGTCTTTCTAGTACTCTTAAAGCACGCCTCAATCGAGGGATTGACCCTTGACCATGAAGAAGCTCGAAGGCATCATCGCGCCCATGGCTACAGCAATGACCCGTGACGAAAAGATCGACGTGAAGTCCACTAGGACTCTGGTGGACTTTTTGATCGGTGGAGGGATCGACGGGCTCTTCCCTTTGGGGACGAGTGGAGAATTTGCGCTCTTTGACCGGGAAGAAAGAAAGACGGTTATCGAAACGGTTGTGGATCAGACGAATGGTCGCGTCCCGGTCCTCGCGGGCGTCTCGGATCCTAGTCTCGAGAATGTGTTGGCTTTCGCGAAGGATGCTGAGGAAGCCGGTGCAGACGCGATCGTCGCAACGCCTCCCTACTATTACACCACCAGTGATGATGGGCTCTTCAGTCATTTCGAAACCATTGCTCGGAAGAGCGGTCTGCCTCTAGTCGTGTACAACATTCCAGAGTGGACGCATCTCTTTGTTCCCCCCAGTGTTGTTCAACGACTGGCGGAGAAGCAGCTAATCGTTGGGATGAAGTACACTGAGTACAATCTACTCAATCTTCTCCGGTTCCTGACGGTCGCTGGGAAGCGCATCGCGATTTTCACGGGATCTGACGCGATGACGTTGACAAATCTGGAATCTGGCGGGAGCGGCGGGATAATTGGAGTCGCCAACGTTGCTCCCAAGCTGGCGAGCGAAGTGTTTGACCAATTCAAGCGTGGGAACCTCGAAACTGCCCGTCAAGCTCAGTCGAAGCTTCTTCCCATAATCGAGGCGATAAGTGTTGGAAGATTTCCCGCGGGACTGAAAGAGGCGATGAGTATGGTTGGGATACCTGTGGGCGGTGTCAAGAGCCCTCTTCAGGGTCTCACTGGAGATGAGCGAAAAAGTGTTGCAGCCTTTCTTAGGGAGTCGGGACTGTTGAAAGAAGGAGCTTGAAAGACATGGCGAAGCCGAGAGCCCTCCGAGGAATTGCGAAACATTACCAGATGTTCATTGACGGTGAGTGGGTAGATTCGAAGACGGAGGAGACGATTAACGTGGTCAATCCTGCCACTGAGAGAATGATCGCCTCCGTTCCGAAGGCGAGTCGCGAACAAGCGAAGGATGCGCTTGAAGCGGCGGAGGAGGCTCAGCCAAAATGGGAAGACCTCGCGCCCCTCCAACGAGCCGCATTTCTCTTCAAGACGGCTCAACTGATTTGGAGGGACAAAGAGAGGCTTGCCAGACTCCTTACTTCGGAACAAGGGAAACCCTTGTTCGAGGCTCGCGCCGAGATTGAGGGTGCAGCGTCGAATTTCGAGTATTATGCTGAGTTTGCTCGCAGGATTGAGGGTGATGTTCTGCCCAGCGACAACCCTCACCAAACGGTCATGATTCTAAGGCTCCCGATCGGCGTGGTCGCATCGATTACTCCCTGGAACTTTCCCTCCGCAACGGTCGCGCGAAAGCTTGCCCCTGCACTGATCACCGGAAATACGGTTGTGACGAAACCGTCGAGCAATACGCCTCTCAGCACGATCGAGATGGTGAGGCTGATGGAGGAGGCCGGCTTTCCAAACGGAGTTGTGAATGTTGTTACTGGGAGCGGATCAGAGGTTGGCGATGAGCTTGTGACGAACAAGATTACAGGACTTGTTACGATGACGGGGAGTACTGATGCTGGGCGGACGATTATGGAGCATGCTTCGAATCATCTTCCAAAGCTGGTCTTGGAGCTAGGCGGGAAGGCGCCTTTCATTGTCTGGCATGACGCAGATATTCCCTGGGCGCTAAAGTGCGCGATATGGGCACGGTTCTGGAACTGCGGCCAGACTTGCATCTGCTCGGAAAGGATGTATGTTGACGAGAAGATCAAGGACAAGTTTGTTTCCGCGTTCGTTCGAATGGCGAAGGATCTCAGGGTAGGGAACCCGTTAGATTCAGACACTGACCTTGGTCCGATGGTCAGCAAAGAGGAGAGAGAAACCAGCGTGAGCTTCATCGAAAACGCGAAGGAAGAGGGAGACAAGATTGTCCTCGGGGGACAGAAGCCCTCTGCTCCAACGAAGGGTTGGTTTCTCGAACCGACGGTCATAAAGGATGTGAAACAGAAATCTTCACTTGTCCAAGACGAGATTTTCGGACCCGTCGTTCCTATACTCGAGGTGGACAGTTTTGACAAGGCCATCGACTTTGCAAACGATTCGAAGTATGGCCTCGCCTCCTACGTCTTCACGAAAGATAGTACTCGGGTTCTGAAGGCTATGAACCGGATTAGATTCGGCGAGTCTTACATCAACCAGGTTGGACCAGAGCAGCTTCAGGGTGCACATACAGGGTTCAGGCAGTCCGGACTTGGCGCTGAGGGCTCAAGGTACGGGCTGGAGGGCTACACTCAACTGAAAACGTGCTACGTCGACTGGAACGACAAACCTAGCCTATCGTATCTCTTCCCATACAAGTCGAAGTAGAGGGAGGCTATCTGTGGTCTGCAACAAGGATCGTAATGTCGTTCACGTTTGTTCCTGTTGGACCTGTTATTACGAGATCCTTGAGCTTCGAAAAGTAACGATATGAATCGTTGTTTCTGAGATATTCTTCAGCGTCCATTCCGAGCTTTAGACCTCGAGTGATTGTTGACCCATCGACGACCGCGCCAGCTGCATCGGTCTGACCTTCAATTCCATCGGTCGCAAACGAACCGACGACAAGCCCCTCTGAACCGCTAATCTTCACAGCCGCCGCAAGAGCTACTTCTTGATTCCTGCCGCCCCTGCCCCTTCCTCGGACCGTGACAGTCGTTTCTCCCCCGGCCACAAATGCAGCGGGGGCTGGGTAGGGCAGTCCATTGTCTCGAATGTCTCTTGCGATCGAGCCGAAGATTCGACCAACTTCTCGAGCTTCACCGGAAATCCGGATCGAGGGAACCTGGGTCTTGTAACCGGCTCTGGTCAAGAATGACGCCGCGGCGAGACAAGACGCGCGATTGTTGCCAACAATCACATTGTATACACGCTGGAAGACCCTGCTCTTTCGTTTCGGCGTGTCGGGTATAGAACCTGAGAGGCCGCCAGCGATGACTCTTCGAGCATTCTTCGGTATCTGGGACCAGAGATCGTATTTCTTGAGAACCTGTTCCGCGTCGCGATAGGTCGTCGGATCTGGAGCCGTCGGACCTGAAGCTATGGCATCGATTCTGTCCCCAACAACATCTGAGATTATCAGAGTCAGAACGGTCGCTGGATACAGTCTCTCTGCGAGTCTGCCGCCTTTGATCTGGGACAGATGTTTTCGTACGGTATTGATCTCTTCGATGCTTGCCCCAGACTTTAGGAGAAGTGATGTGACCCGTGCCTCGTCGCTCAAGCCCATTCCTTCTACTGGCAAGGGCATCAGAGCCGACCCTCCACCCGAGATCAAGACGATGACCAAATCGTCCCGTGAAACAATCTCGACCAAGCGGAGCATTGCATGAACTGCTTCCATACCCTTGCGGCTGGGAATTGGATGGGTTGCAGTCTGATACCCTATCCGACGACTCTTGGGCTTTGGTAGCAGATAATCTGGAATAATTATCAGTCCTCTAGTAATCCAGTTTCCGAGTAGTTTCCCAACCTCCTCGCCCATATGTCCCGAGGCCTTTCCTCCACCTATGACGATGATTCTTCGATAGTCTTTCAATGGAAATTGAAGCTTGTCAATACGGAGAATATCTCCGTGGAGTCTAAGGTGTTTTCTTATGATTCTGGCTGGGTCCGCTGCATCAAGCGCTTCGGTCATTGCGGCGAGAACATCACGGTGTAACCTGTCTAGCCCCTGTGAGCGCTGAGTCCGGGCGCGGACCCTGATCATCGTTCCAGGCTAATCCTTCCAAGTGTCTTTGACGACCCAGACAGGCTCGTCCGGGTTGAAATATTCCTGGCCTTCAGCTCGATGTTCTTCCAAGACCCTCTCGTCCACTTCGACGCCTATGCCCGGCCGCGTGGGTACTTTGGTCTGTCCGTTCTCTACTTTCGACTGGTCTCTTACTAGTTGTCTCTTCCAGGCGGGGAAGCAGTCGTAGAACGACTCTTGAACGCCGAAGTTCGGAATCGCGGCGTCGAGTTGTACGGTTACTGCGTTTTGTATAGGTCCGAACGCGTTGTGAAAAGCCATCTCCACCCCATATGCCTCTGCCATGGCCGCGACTTTGCGAGCCACTGTAACTCCGCCGATGTTTGTCACGTCTATTTGCAAATAGTCGGTCAGATTATTCGCGAGTATGAATGCCGCTTGTTCCTTAGTAAGTATCCGCTCGCCTAGGGCGACTCTAACGTCCGTTGCTTCTCGGTATTTTCGAAGCCCTTCGAGGTTGTCCGGATGGATGGGCTCTTCCATGAATAACGGGTCGAACTCGCGGAGCCTCTTCGCGATGGATATGGCCGCGTTTGGATCGAATCTTCCGTGGTGTTCTATCAAAAGCTCAACCTTGTCTGCCGTTGCATCTTTGACGGCTTTTACGCGCGAGTAGGCGATTTCCAATCCTTTCGCGTCGATTGAATCGTAGTGCGTCCCGAAGGGGTCGAACTTCAGAGCTGTGTAACCCATTCCCGCAAACTTCTTGGCTCGTATACCGAACTGTTCAGGCGTGACGCACTTGTCGTACCAGCCGTTCGCATAGACCCTAACGCTATTCCTGAAGCTGCCTCCAATGAGCTGGTGGATTGGGGCGCCGAAATGTTTACCCGCAATGTCCCAGCATGCGATGTCGAATGCGCTGAGTGCGGTCGTTGACTCGAAGGAGACGGGGAGATAGAAGTCGTGCTTGTGCCATTCGTGAATGTTCAGCTCCATGTCCAGCGGATCCTTTCCCTTGAACACTCGAGCGACCTCGTGTAGAGACTGGATTACTGGTTGGACCCGTAGAGTGGGAACTGCTTCACCGTAGCCGATGGTGCCATCGGAGGTCGTCAGTTTCAGAAGAATGGAATTCCCAGCCCAAGTTGCGCTTCCTTGTGAGAGTTCGCCGAGCTGATAGACCTCAAAGTTGGTGATCTTCAACTTGAAGCTTCGATGCCTCAGACTCGACCTTTTGACCTTTCAGTATTGGCCCGAATTTGTTCTCGTTTCCTCGAGCATCCCTGAAATCCTACCGTCTTTCTTCGTCCCAACGCGAACCAAAATACGGATCTTGGCTGGACTTGTTCTTCGGAAACAGAAAGTCGGACAACTGCTGAACACTCCGAAACTCATAGTCAGGATGCTCCGTCGTAGGGTCCCCACGATTCTCAGGACTCCACAACGCAGCCCCCGTCAAAACCCCAGCCTGTTTTCCGGCAATCATGTCCGCAGGCGAGTCCCCAACATACATTGACTCTCTCGGCTCGACTTCGATTCGGCTCAAGGCCAGGTTAATCCCTTCAGGGTCTGGCTTGCTATTCTGGACATCATCCGCCGTGACCCGTGCTTCAAAGAACTCGGATAGATTGAACGGGTTAAGAGTGTATTCCATCATGATCTTCTCCACTCCAGTCACGAGCGCCAACCGTCTACCGGTGGATCGGATTCTTCGCAAGAGCAGCATAATCCCTGGAAAGACCAGTGCCCTGCCAGCGACATACTTCCGGTAACATTCGTAATAGTCAGCCACTGCTTGATTCTGAAGATTCTCCGAGAGATCGGCGGTCATCCTCCTGATAATGGCATGCGCAGGGGGCCCAAATTTCGCAATCACCTCCTCAAGCGCCAACGTGGCATTGAGATACTTTCGAGAGATTTCATTCTCGCAATGAAAAATGACGGAAAGACTACTAACAAGGGTCCCATCCATATCAAATACGACGGCCCTGAGCGATGCCCCAGAAGACCTTGTTTCAGGCCGGTCAGTCCTAGACAATTCGTCACCTAGTTGATTAGCCATTTTCGATAGTCATACCTCATTTCACGTTGGATTGTCATCGTTAGACGCAGACATATCTGCACATTCAGTCGTAGAATGACTAGCGGCTACAAAGCACGTCTTTCTATATACACAACGCCTTCGACATTCATCTGCAAGGTGGAAAAACAGTTGACTATGCCAGCTGAAAATCCCGCGCCCGGTAGGCCCGGGATTGCTCCCAGGTGGACCTCGAGCGCTAAGGAGGGCGTTGGAACCTCGGCCAGCTATCAAAGCAGGGTCTGGTTCACCGTCTCCCATGGAATCCTAAACGAGGTCTACTACCCGAGGATAGATCAGGCAAATACTCGTGACATGGAATTTCTCGTCGCTGACGACGACAAGTACTTCTCCGAAGAGAAACGAGATACGAACCGAAGAATCTCGCCTCTAGAACAAGGCGTGCCTGGATACAAGCTCGTCAACTCGTGCAAGAGAGGACACTACAGGATGACGAAGATCGTCATCACCGATCCTGAGCGGGACGTACTTCTACAGAAGGTCCACTTCGACGCGGGTAAAGGTAAGCTGGAGGACTATGCCGTCTACGCTTTGCTGGCTCCTCACATTGGAAACCGTGGATACGGAAACAATGGATGGATCGGCGACTACAAGGGCACACCGATGCTTTTCGCGCAGAGAGAAGGAGTCTCCCTCGCCCTCGCCTGTTCAAACCCGTTCAGGAAGATGAGCTGCGGATACGTTGGTGTCAGTGATGGTTGGCAGGACATCAGCGCCAACAAGAAAATGACTTGGGAATATTCCAGTGCCACCAACGGGAACATTGCTCTGACCGCCGAACTTGACATGGCAGTTAACGATGGCGAGTGTGTTACGGCTCTTGCTTTTGGACGAACGCCGGATGAGGCGGGGCAGCAGGCACGTAATGCTCTGCTGAAAGACTTCGATAGGGTGCAGCAGGCCTTTGTCGATGGCTGGAAGGAGGTCCAGTCCCAGAGCATTGACCTTGGAAAGCCCTACGAGACGGGCTTCGACCTCTACCGCGTCAGCAACACAGTACTCCGAACACACGAAGAAAAATCCTACCCAGGCGCTGTAATCGCTAGTCTCTCCATACCATGGGGATTCTCCAAAGGCGACGACGACTTGGGCGGATACCACTTGATCTGGCCTAGAGATCTATCGCAAGCGGCTGGCGGGTTCATCGCGTCAGGAGACACTGAACACGCGAGAGAAACTCTCCTTTACCTCATGTCCACCCAAGAGGAAGATGGCCACTGGTTGCAGAACATGTGGCTTGACGGATCACCATACTGGGGAGGAATACAAATGGATGAAACGGCGTTCCCGATACTTGTCGCAGACCAGCTGAAACGTGTCTATGCTCTGTCTGGGTTCGACGCGTGGCCGATGATACAGCGCGCAGCAGGATATCTCGTCCGAAACGGCCCCGTCACACAGCAGGACAGATGGGAGGAAGACGGGGGATATTCTCCATTCACCCTCGCGGCCGAGATCGCGGGATTGCTCGCGGCGGCCGATTTTGCCGAAGAGAAGGGTGACTATGCTCTGGCCTCGTACCTCAGGGACACGGCAGACACTTGGAACGAAGCCATTGAACGTTGGACCTATGTTACAGGAACGAAACTCGCGAACCGCGTTGGAGTCAACGGGTACTACGTCAGAATCGCTCCTGCGAATCCTTCCGATATTGAGGTTCCAGCTTCAGCCTTTGTCTCTCTCCGAAATCGTCCCTTAGGACAAGAAGTGGTCCCAGGCGAACAATTAGTTAGCGTGGACGCGCTCGCTCTGGTCCGTTACGGATTGCGATCAGCTAAGGACCCGCGAATCCTCGACACGGTGAAGGTGATAGACACGATTCTACGAAAGGAAACCAAGACAGGCCCGGTTTGGCACCGGTACAACCTCGATGGCTATGGGGAACACGATGACGGCTCTCCATTCGACGGGACCGGTGTCGGAAGAGGATGGCCGCTCCTGGCCGGGGAACGAGCCCACTATGAAATAGCCAGAGGAGAGGTTGAAGAAGCCGAACGGCTCTTACACGTAATCGAGGCTCAAGCTAGCCCGGGAGGACTAATTCCAGAACAGGTCTGGGACACAGAAGACATTCCCAAGCGAGGTCTTCACAACGGCCGCCCCGCCGGTTCAGCCATGCCCCTCGTCTGGGCGCACGCGGAATACATCAAACTCGCAAGATCCATCCGGGAGCGAAAAGTATTCGACATGCCACCTCAACCCGTTACTCGATACCAGACTAAGAAGACCGGCTCGAAACTAGTAGCTTGGAGGTTTAATCAGAAGCTTCGAACAATCCCGCCTGGAAGAAATATCAGAATCGAGGTCCTCGCGCCCGCGACCATTCACTGGAGCAGCGACGGTTGGAAGACCTTAACGGATTCCAAAACAGTTGACACTGGCCTCGGGATTCACTACGCTGACTTGGAAACCTCTGACCTCTCGCCCGGCGAGAGTGTTCTCTTCACCTTCTTCTGGTCAGACGCCAACAAATGGGAAGGAACCGACTTCCAAGTCACAGTCGCAGAGCGGCCAATAGCCACCGTTCAGGCTGAATCGTAAGGCTTAGCCATCGTCCCCAACACATTCTACAAGCGTTTCCCAGGCCATGGACCCCGTGACCGAACATGAGCTACTAACTCCCTATGACATCTACCTCTTCAAAGAAGGAAAACACCTCAAGCTCCACGAAAAACTCGGCTCCCATCCAACCCAGCTTGACGGAATTGAAGGGACACATTTCGCAGTCTGGGCCCCAAGCGCGAAACTCGTCTCCGTCATCGGAGACTTCAACGAGTGGCGACCTGGCCAACACCCGCTTAGTCGGAGAAAGGACGATTCTGGGATCTGGGAAGGATTCGTCCCTGGTCCGACAAGGGGATCACTCTACAAGTATCACGTCGAATCGAAAGCCCATCTTGGTTATTCGATGGAGAAGGGCGATCCTTTCGCTCTCCACTGGGAAATACCATCACGCACCGCGTCGATCGTCTGGGACCTAAAGCATTCCTGGAATGATGCGGAATGGATGAGGACCCGGAGAGACAAGAACTCCCTCAGCTCACCCCTCGCCATCTACGAGATGCATCTTGGATCATGGAAACGAGTGCCTGAAGACAACAACCGATCACTAACCTATAGAGAAACGGCCCACGACCTACCCAGCTATCTCGAAGAGACCCGTTTTACTCATGTCGAATTCCTCCCGATAATGGAACACCCATACACACGATCGTGGGGCTACCAGACCCTCGGATACTTCGCCCCGACAAGCCGATTTGGCATACCAGAAGACTTCATGCATCTCGTCGATGAACTTCACAAGAAGGGATTTGGAGTAATCCTTGACTGGGTCCCCTCTCATTTTCCATCAGACGCCTACGGCCTAGCGTACTATGACGGCTCCCATCTCTTCGAGTACGCTGATCCGAAGAAAGGATACCATCCTGACTGGAAGAGCTACATTTTCGACTTCGGAAAAGGCGAGGTCCGATCCTTCCTGGCGAGCAGCGCCCTATTCTGGTTGGACATCTATCACGCTGACGCGCTTAGAGTCGATGCTGTAGCATCTATGATTTATCTCGACTACTCTCGGAAGAAAGGCGAGTGGACCCCGAACCAGTATGGCGGGAGAGAAAACCTCGAAGCACTGTCATTCATACGAGATCTCAACCAGGCCGTATATCGTGCACATCCCGATGTACAGATGATCGCTGAGGAATCTACGGCCTGGCCGATGGTGTCCCGTCCAGTCTACCTTGGAGGATTGGGCTTCGGGATGAAGTGGAACATGGGCTGGATGCACGACACACTAGAATACATGACGAAAGACCCGGTCTACCGGAAACACCATCACAACCAGTTGACCTTCAGCCTGTGGTACGCGTTCGCCGAAAACTTTGTTCTCCCACTATCGCACGATGAAGTCGTATACGGAAAACGGTCGCTTCTCGAAAAAATGCCTGGGGAGACCTGGCAGAAATTCGCCCAGCTCAGACTCCTCTACGGCTACATGTACGGACACCCGGGAAAGAAGCTGCTCTTCATGGGAGGAGAATTCGGCCAATGGGACGAATGGGATTTTGAGAAAAGCCTAGACTGGCATCTGACAGATCAACAATCGCACAAACAGCTTCAGCTCTGGGTCAAAGATCTCAACCGGGTCTATGCCAAAGACCTTGCTTTGCACCAGTTGGATTTTGAGAGGTTAGGATTCGAGTGGCTTGACATCCAGGACTGGGAAAAGAGCATCATCAGCTTCTCACGTCGCGGACGAAGCCCAGATCATCCAATCGTAGTTGTCTGCAACTTCACACCGGTATCGCGACAAACCTACAGGGTGGGCGTTCCAAAAGGTGGATACTGGAGGGAGATACTCAACAGCGACGCGTCCGAATATGGAGGAAGTGGACAAGGCAATCTTGGAGGCGTAACCGCTGAAACGCATCGCTATCATGGAAGAGATCATTCAGTCTCGATCATCTTGCCACCGTTTGGCGCTCTCTTCTTCAGATCCGAAGCTTGAAGAAGTTCATTAGTTTGTTCGTCGAAGCTGCTTCTGGATTGTTTTGGCGGCCAAGAGTCTCGCCGCCGAGTATCTGGTCAAAGCCATTTTGCCAGCGTTCGTCCACCTGAATTTCTTCAAGACTCGGTCTCTGCAATTCTGGCGAATCTTCGAGCCGAGATTTCGATTCTTGGAGGCCATTCTTCCTACGGGTTCTGAAGGTATCTTTCGCGATGCTCTCTCTCCGTCTTCTTTTCCTTGTTGGCTAAGTTCGTCGAGCTGCATGACTGTCAAGAGAGAGACAAGGGATTCTGCGAGCTTCGTTACGTTTTCGGGAGGAACCAGGATTCCGGTTCCTGATTCTCCGTTGGTTAACAGGTCGAGAACTGTTTCAGTGATACCGCCGACACTGGTTCCGACGACTGGGTTTCCGGTAATCATGGCTTCGAGGGCACTTATGCCGAAAGGTTCCGACCTCGATGGCATTGCGTACACGTCGGCTGCAAGGTGCGAGAGCAGGTAGATCGACGGATGCCTGCCGAAGATCACTCTGACGTTGTAGGGATATTTCGCGGCCTTCATGAGGGTCGTTTTGGTAAGGTCTGAATCGTTTGAGGGCAGTAAGAAGAGGAGGAATTTAGTTTTGGGGATAACGCCACAGACCCGCGATACGGCGTCAAGCAGTAGATCTGCCCCCTTCTGAGGACTGAGTCTGCCCGTCATCAGAACCAGGGGACCGTCACTTTGAAATGGCTCTATCGAACCGTCCTCCTTCTCTCGCGGGCCGTCGCGGAGTCTACTCGAACCTTCGATTTCTGAATCCTTACCGATTTTGGAAATTGCTTTCGTGAGCAGGTACTCCCGCATATCCCACCGTTTCG
>Ga0209377_1000113_pt1 | contig 46844 bp, 40 predicted proteins | sample GraSoiAngelo_141_FD_185898 | JGI IMG/M metagenome (GOLD analysis project Ga0209377, IMG submission 185898) | Grasslands soil microbial communities from the Angelo Coastal Reserve, California, USA - 14_0929_12_40cm (SPAdes) (version 2) | ecosystem: Environmental > Terrestrial > Soil > Grasslands ...
GGATGAGATTACGGAGCGACCAAAAGCTATTCATTACCGACTGATTTTGCTTCAAGGCACCCTCTCCAAGACTCATTGCCCCCCACGTTGCATTTGGCAAGAGTTTCTTCGTGCTACGGCTCGACGCTCGGCTTGATCCCTTGTTTGGTGACTTCACTCGGCTGCGCCTGCGGAAGCGAGTACCAGGAAAACTCGTTTTCTGCGTTCAGTACGATTGCCTTTTGAAGATGCGGTAAGTCCTGTTCCGGCTTCTGCAAGGACCTGAGCACGGCTGACCGTGCTAGAGCATAGCACCAGATTGTCAATAGGCAAATATTTTTTGTATTGCAAGAGCGGGTCAATCTCCACACAATGAGTTGTTCCAACGGTGGCGTTTCGAAAGCGACCAACATGGACACTTCACGAAGACTCTTCCTAACTGGATGCTTAGGCACAGCGGCCTCAGCGTGTTTTGGCCAGGGCGTGGCCACACGCAAGGCAACCGCCCAGCCCCGAGGGAAATCTTCCGGATTGCCGTTCGACGCGCGCTTTCAAGACGTTACGGCCAGGGCTGGTTTACGTCAGGTTACGGTCTACGGCGGCGTTGACCGCAAGGACTACATCATCGAGGTGACAGGCTGCGGCTGTGCATTTCTGGACTACGACAACGATGGCTGGCTCGACGTCTTTATCCCTTCTGGAGTTCGCTTGTCGGACACTCCCGAAGGTACGAGCAATCGCCTCTATAAGAACAACCGCGACGGCACATTCACAGACGTCACCAAGGAATCGGGGTTGCTCAAAACGGGCTGGGCCGGCGGAGTGTGTGTCGGTGACTACAACAACGACGGTTTCGAGGATTTGTTCGTCACCTACTGGGGACATAACGTCCTCTACCATAACAATGGCGATGGCACCTTTTCAGACGTGACCCGATCGGCTGGCCTCGCTGGATCGACCCAACGGTGGGGTTCCGGCTGCAGTTTTGTGGACTACAACCGCGACGGACATCTGGATTTGTTTGTATCCAACTACCTTGAACTCGATTTGGGAAAGGCTCCGAAACCCGGTCAGACAGCGAACTGCGAGTATTCTTCTACACCCGTGTTTTGTGGCCCCCGGGGATATCCCCACGGTCAGCACTGTCTTTACCGCAATAACGGCGACGGCACATTCGTTGACGTCAGCGCAGCATCAGGCGTTGCGGCCGTGAGAACCAGTTATGGCTTCACGGCCATCGCGGCAGATTTCGACGACGACGGCTGGCCTGACATTTTTGTGGCGTGCGATTCAACACCCAGCTTGTTGTTCATGAACAATCATGACGGCACTTTCAGGGAAGAAGGCGCAATCCGCGGGGTCGCCTTCAGCGAGGACGGCCAAGAACAGGGAGGCATGGGAGCTGCAGTCGGTGACTATGATCTCGATGGGCGTCTCGATATCCTGAAAACGAATTTCATGGATGACACCTCCAATCTCTACCACAATCTCGGTAAGGCTACTTTTGAAGACGCCACCCGCCGAGCGGGTCTCGGTGTCGAAAATCGATTTGTGAGCTGGGGCGCAGGGATCGTGGATCTCGATAACAATGGGTTGCCCGACCTCTTCATCGTGACGGGCAACGTCTACGCTGAACTCGAGAAGCACTTCGCCAAATACTCCCTCCGGAGCCAAAGGCTTCTCTTCCGCAATCTCGGGAATGGCCGTTTTGAGGAACTTCTGGAGGAAGCCGGACCAGCGATTGCCGACCCTCATGTTAGCCGTGGCTGTGCCTTCGGAGACTTCGACAACGATGGAGACCTGGATATTCTCATCGTCAATCTAAACGAGCCACCCTCACTGCTCCGAAATGACGTTGCCTCCGGCAATCACTGGCTTAAGGTAAAACTCGTCGGCACGAAGTCCAATCGGAGTGCGATTGGCGCCCGCGTGGTCGTTAAGGTTGGCGAGGTAACGCAAACGCAGGAACTCTTCAGCCAGTCCAGCTTCCTCTCCTGCAACGATTTTAGACTTCACTTCGGTCTTGGTTCCGCGATAAAGGCTGAAATCCGCGTGCGCTGGCCAAACGGTATTTGGCAAACCCTCGCGGAGATCCCCGCGGATCGGCTTGTTACCATTAAGGAAGGAATTGGAATCGTTCCCAATGCGGGATGGAAATAGAACTGATCTCTTTCGCCGAAATGCGTCTCAACTCCCTTCACGCATCCAGATTCGGATTTCTCACTGCGGCACCGCGGAGTCCAGCTTCTGCTTGGTGACCTCCGACCGCGAAAACAGTTCTCTTGCAGCCTCCTGCTGGCTCGACTTTTGGGTTCTCAGGCGCTGAAACTCGGCAAAGGCCTTTTGCTGCTCGGCTGTATTGCCCAGGGCCATCTGAACTTGCGAGAGCCGGTACCAAGACACTTCGTTATCGGCGTTGAGTGCGATCGCTTTTTTCAGATGTGGCAGGGCATCCTGCGTTTTCTGCTGAGAAATGAGTACCGCGGCCAGTCCTAGGTGGGCGTCCTCAAAGTCTGGATAATATTTCAATGCCTGCTCGAAGAGTTGCCTTGCTTCTTCAAACTCTCCCGCGTCACGATGCATGTCTGCCAGCTCATACGCGGCGTTGGCATTGGTCGGATCCAGCTCCAACTCACGTTCGAATTCCTTCGCCGCCTCGTTGGCGTCCTCCGTTGAGTGAGCCTGCTGCGACCTTTTCAACAGCGTACGCCCCAAGCGGAAATGGATCCCTGGACGCCCAGGGCCGAGCTGCAAAACGGTTCGGTATTCGCGCACCGCCAGGTCATAGGAATCCTGGCTCTCAAATGCCTCGGCAGCGGCTTGGTGCCTCCAAACCGAACCAGGAGCCACCTGGGCCAATGTCTGCATCGTCAGAAACGCGAAGTTTCCAAACAGTCTGCCCGTGTGGTAGAGAACCTCGGGGTCTTCTGGATAGAGGCGATTTAACTCGATCGCTACTTCCATGGCTTTGTTGTGACGTTGCATGCCAGTGTAGGCCCGCTCCAGCTGGAGACCGCACATTCGCTTCACCTCGGAATCGGAAGACGCATGGAAGCTCTTCTCCAACCCCGGCAGAGCTTCGCTATACCGCCCCAACTCCGATAGGGAAATTGCCAAGAGGGTCGCGGACTTAACCAGGCGGGGATTCAGCTTTATCGCCTGGCGTAGGGCGGGTACGGCCTTATCGAATTTCCTCTCTTGAAAATAAATCGCTCCCAGATTTGCGTGCACTTCCGCCATTCCTGGTTCCAATTCACGAATTTTTTCGAAAGCATGTTCGGCTTCTTCGTAGCGCCCTGAGGCGAGCGCCTTCTGCCCTTGTTCGGTATAACGTTGAAGAGAGTCAGCCGATTGAGCCTGGGCGAAGACAATCAAAGAGGAGGACAATATCGCAGTCTGTAGCAGCCGCCTTCCGATGTTAAACATTCTTGAAATGCTAACCCTAAATAAAAAGCTTCGCCAGGCCGCTTCCGGCCTGGCGAATCCCGTGGTGGTTGCGGTGATCAAAACTGGAACTTCGCTCCAAGCTGAAGGATGCGTCCGGGTTGGGCGGTGGTAATCGAACCAAATCCCGGGGAGCCGATCGTGCTGTTAGGGGCATTGAAGTGTGGGTGATTGAACGTATTGAATGCGTCCAAACGCAACTGGAAGCGCATCCGTTCGGTGAGGGCCACACTTTTGGCCAAGGACATATCCCAGTTGTTGAAGCCTGGTCCCCGCAGATAGTTCCGAGCCGTAGTGCCATAGAATCCCGGACCGGGTTGAACAAAAGCCGCGGTGTTAAACCACTCCGCGGTGCTCCTAGTGAATCCGCTGTTTGGATTCTGCCCGGAAACGGGGTCGGCGCGATTTAGGGCAGCACAGAAAGGCGTGTCCAGCAAACAGTTTGCGTCGTTAGCGTTAATGGAGAATGGGAATCCCTTTTGCAGGGTTATAATACCGCCCAGTTGCCAACCGCCAATCGCGGCGTCCGCTGCACGATTCGCGTTGCCGAGATAGCGTTTGCCGCGTCCGACAGGCAATTCGTAGACAAAGTTAGAGACGAAATGGCTCTTCACGTCAAAATCCGACAGCCCGTAGTCAAGCTCCGGACGATGATTGTCCATGAACCCCTGGAATCCCCCGCCCGAAGCGCCAATCCCGGCTGCTGCGGACTTGTCATCGAGGCTCTTTGACCAAGTGTAAGCGGCCTGGAACGTCAACGAAGTGCTGCGATGCTCCAGTTTTATGTTGCCCGACTGATAGTTGGAGCGTCCCCGCCACTCGCTGTCGATATAGACCCCTGTAAAGTTCTGGTAGGGCTTCCGGCTGGCTACCGGGGTGATGTTGCTTGGATCGGGCGCAAAAGCCTGTGCGATGTTGTTCCGCGTAAGGAGATGGGTCCCTTTATTGCCGAGGTAGTTGACCTCAAGTGTGGTGTTCTTGAGGATCTCGCGCTGCGCGGAAAGAGTCCACTGTTGCGCGTAAGGATTCTTAGGATTCTCCGAGATGATCACGGCGATGAATGTGCTCTGTGCCGGGGTTACTGGAGAGATGGTATTGTTGGCGATGAAGATTTGGTCCGACAGTTTTGGCGCACTGGCCACCGGTTGGGTGGCGGGTGTAACGGCCGCGCGCACCGCGTATGGATAGATGTCCCCGGAGTCGTCGATCTCGCGGCCTTCGGAAGAGTCGAAAAAGATTCCGTAACCACCTCGAATCACCGTTTTGTCTCCGCCGAAAGGCCGGTAAGCAAAGCCGAACCGCGGGGCGAAAGGCTTCTTCGAACCGTCGGCGGGATTGCGCCGCCCGCAATATCGGTACATGCTTCCCGGCGGGGCAATCCCTTTGGTCACCAGCGACGGATCTGCAATGCACAGACCACCATCGGGGTTGGACGTGTCCAGCCACCCCATCTTGTTGCTCTCCTCAAACGGCACGGTGCGGAAGTCCCATCGCAGCCCCAGGTTTAGGGTCAGGCGGCTGCTCACCTTCCAGTCGTCCTGCACGAACGGAGCAAAATAACTGAAGTGGTACTGATTCAGATTGCCGATTTGACCGGCCTTACTGAACGGTCCCGGCAGGAAGGCACCCACACTTTGGTAGTAGCCGAGCAGAAAATCAGCAATCGAATTGCCTGTGCCGCAGGCAGGTGTGGGACACCCGTTCTGGGGACCGGGGATGAAACCATTGCTGCTACCATTCTGCAGGATCAAATCGTTGCGATATGTGAAATCACCAAGGTAGTCTGCGTTGAGATTGCGCTTTTGTATCCAGTGACGATAGTCTACGCCCATCGTCAGCGTCTGCCTGCCGTGTATGAGCGTCAGTGAGTCGGCAATTTCTCGCGTGGGTATGTTACTTAGAGTGGTGTCATTGACGGGGCCGCCGACTCGTGAAGTTGGATTGAGAGTGATTCCCGGGTACGAGCGGGCACAATCGGACAGATTCGGGTAAACACCAGTGAACCCAATCGCGTCGATCACGGACTGAGGCACGGCTTGGGAGCACTGGTTTGCCGTTGCCTCCAACTGCCCGTAACGCGCCTGATTGACCAGATGGCTTCCGATGTTTATCGTGTGACCCACCGTCCAACTGGTCTCCTTCTCAACAAAGCTGCCGTTACCAAACGGTATCGACACCGTCCCCCCAGCGTTGGAGTTCGTGTAGTTTGCAAGCGTTCCGCGGCCAAAAATCCTTCCAAAGCGGCCCAGATCTTGATCGAGCTTGTAAGTTTGCTGATTCTGTGTAGTGGGGGCATTCACAGCTTCCCTGAAGTTTACCGCTGCGCCGCACGCTGTGCAGTTCGGAGCCGGGAATATGTTCTGTGCGAGTGACGTTTTTGCGAGGCGCGAGAGACTGGTTGACGGAATCTTGTTGCCGGGGAAAGGCGCCCCCGTCGTTGGGTCTATGGGCATACAAGGCAGGTTTGAAGCCAGGGCGGTCGTGCAGGCAGCACTGCCATATGCGGGCAGCCCGGACGCAGAAAAATCTCCGGACAACTGCGCGGGATCTCCGACAAGACCCTGCACTGTCGTTCCCAACGTGGTGCGCCAGCCTTCGTAGTTTGCAAGCCAAAACGTCTTGTTACGTCCGTTGTAAAGCTTCGGCAGGTACGCCGGGCCGCTGGCCACAAAACCAAATTGATTTTGCCGCAACTTGGAGTTCTTCCCCGAAAAAGGGGTCTGGGCGTCGAGGGCATCATTTCTTCCGAACCAAAACAGTGACCCATGAAGATCGTTGCCACCACTCTTGCTCACGATGTTGACCTGATTGGCGCTGAAACCGTACTCGGCTGAGTAAGTTGAGGTTTGCTCTTTAAACTCCTGCATTGCATCAATGGACAGAATAACTGCTGGCGTATTCAAAGCCGTATCGGTATTCACCAAACCATCCAGCGTATAGTTGTTGGACGTGGGTCTGGCGCCGTTTATGCTGATGGCGTTGCCTTTCCCTACGCGCATGGAACCCTGTTCCCCGGTGGTCTCGACAGCACCTGCACCCAACAACAGAAACTGTGTGAAGTTTCGATCCTGCAAAGGCAGGTTTTCCACCTGCGTGTTGCCGATCGTCTGAGAAATTGCGGACGTGTCCGTATCCAATGCCAGGGTGCTGGCGTTCACCGTGACCGTCTCCGTCACGGTGCCTGCCTTCATGACGACGTCCACGCGAACGTTTTGGTCGACCGCGAGATTGATGTTGTCCACGGCTGTTTTCTGGAATCCCGCAGCTTCAACGGTAACCCGGTAGGTGCCCGGCCGGAGGTATGGCACAGCGTAATTTCCATCGTCATTCGATTCCGTCACCTGATTGATATTTGTCGCGGTGTTCGTTACCGTCACTTTGGCCTTGGCGATAATCGCAGCGGAGCTATCACTGATCGTCCCTAAAATGGTTCCAACCCCGCCGCCTTGGCCGTAGACTTGGCCGGCTGTTCCCATAATGAACAATACACAAAGCAGGAGACTTCGCAGTTTCATTTCGCCCCTCCAGGTATTCATCTTCGCAGTCACCCCAAATTCGACTTCCAGTGGTTCCATGCCACCACCGACGCAACCAAGCGTGCTTCTGTCTTGAAGAGCCGCGCGACCGAGCAACTCCCATCCTCGACTTATGGAAAACCCGCAATGCCGTTATTGAACATGGCGCCTCGCTGTAGCACCTGCGAAGGCTCCTGGCTGCCCCAACACTGCCGCGCACTGTACTGGCAAAATTTGGATGCTGTCAATAGACAAATGAATTTGTTTACCTATTGAAATTGATACCGGCTCGCTTTCCTGCTGCAATCGGACACGCCTACCCTTGCTTTAGTTGGGAGGTCACTCGACTACGCGTACGAAGCGGTAATTCCCGTGTGCCGGCCACGGCGCTCCCGTGTCGCTCGCTCCTGATAGCCGCTTTCACGAAAGGCGTTCATCGGGTCTTCAGGCAAGCCCTTGGATTTACGCCATTCCACGACGATGGGTCTTACATCCGTCCAGAACGCGCCCCTCAGACATTCCTCCGCGTCTACAAGTGAGCAGCTCTGCTGCAGCCCAGGCAGCCGGTCGTGATCCACGGCGGCCGCCTTCGCATATAACTCTTGCGCGATGCACACCGTCTGGATCATCGCTTCGATTTTTCCTTTGAGGTTGTGGCTCTGGTCCACCATGAAAGCGATATCTGTTGCCGCGCCATTTTCTGCTTCGAACGCAAGAATCTCGTGAAAGATGCGGAATACCTGATAGGGATCGATGGAACCAAGAGTGAGGTCATCGTCGGCATAGCGACGGTCGTTGAAATGAAACCCGCCTATCATCTTGTGATGGAGCAGCCAGGCGACGATTTGCTCGATGTTCTGTGCCTGGTAGTGATGTCCCGTATCCACCAGCACATAGGCCTGCGGACCGGCAGCCTTGGCCAACAGCAAGGCCATGCCCCAGTCCGCGATGTCAGTGTGATAGAACGCCGGCTCGAAGGGCTTGTATTCGACCAGAAGCCTTTGGCCAGGCCGGAGGGCCGCATGCACTTCCTTCAGTCCCTCTTCAAAATAGCCGATTCGCTTTCGAATGCTCTGAGTCCCGGGATAATTAGATCCGTCCGCAAACCAGGGCGAGATGTCGCGGCAATTGAGCGCTTCCGCGACTCTAACGCAATCGAGAATGTGGTTTAGAGCCTTGCGGCGAATCGATGCGTCGGGATTCCCAACCGATCCATACTTGTATTCCTGGTCCTGAAACACGTTCGGATTGATCGAACCGGGCTTGACACCATGTTTCTTTGCCAGCTCTTTTACCTTGCCCGCATCTTGCAACCCATTCGGGAGGTCCCACTGAACATGCAGTGCCAGAGTCGGGCAGGCGCCAGTGACCGCATGTACTTGAGCGGCGTCGCTAAATTTTTCTTCGATTGTGCTGGCGGCAGCGAGCTGGATGAACTTGCCAAATCTTGTGCCGGTGTTCGCAAAGCCCCACGAGGGCAGCTCTATTCGAAGATTGTCGAGCGCCTTCCAAACACTCTCCGTCTGCTTATTTTTCATCGTGACCTCAGGCCGTGCCCGTGATCATGTCGCTTGGCAACGAGCAATTGCTCACACCGTTTGTCGCTTCCACTCTTCTTCAAACGTGGGCTCGGCAAATTCCTCGGCCCACCGCCCCACTGCGGAGGCGCCTACGCCGGTGGTCTCATTCCAGCTTCCCTGCAACACCGCCATCTGGATGGCGAAATTGCCCAAAGTCGTCGACTCCGGCGAGCCAAGCAATACCTCCAGCCCGGTCCTCTCCGCCGTCAGGCGATTCAACAGAGAGTTCTTGCTTCCCCCACCGACAATAAACAGCCTCTTCAGATTCTTCCCGGTAATCGCGGCAATCGATCCCAGCACCTCCGCATATCGCTGGGCCATGCCGTGAAGTATCATGTTTGCGATGAGCGGAATATCGCGTTTTTCCCCTGAAAATGTCGGGTGCCCCGCCCGTCGCAGTTGTCCATTGAGCTTCCCCAGCATGTCCCCAGGGAGTGTCAACGGGGGGTCGTCAACATCAATCAAAAAACCGGGAGCGGGAAGCGCTTCGCACTCTTGCAACAATTTGGGCAGTATAACCGGCGTCCCGCGCTCTTCCCATTCATCCATGCATTCTCGCAGCAGCCACATCCCGTTCACGTTTTTCAGAAAGCAGACGGATCTCCCTACGCCGCCGAGGTTTGTAAAATTCATTCCTCGCGCTTCATCACTGACGCAAGGAGCAGTGAGGACCGTCCCCACGAGCGACCACGTGCCAGAACTGATGAAGCCCCAATCCTCCCCGCTGGCCGGAATCGCCGCGATCGCAGATGCCGTGTCATGGCACGCAGGAACTATCAATTTCGCGTTGTGAAGGGCGGGGAGATTGCTCAGATCCCCCGAGATACTACCGACGATTGAACCGGTGGGCACGATCTTTGGGGCCGCCGAAATATCCAACCCTAGCCCTTGAAATATCTCCTCGCACCACTCCTGGCCGCCCAAGCGCACAAGCTGAGTATGCGTGGCATTTGTGTATTCCGCGACGCGTTGTCCACCCAAGCGGTACGTCACATACTCCGGCAGATTGAGCCACGCTGATCTGCAATTCCTCCCAGCCATTTTGTCTGCGTAAAGCTGATAAACCGTGTTCAGCCCAAGCAACTGAATACCAGTCAATGCATAGAGCTGCGATGGAGGGATAATTTGGTGGACTTTTTTTTCCGCGTCTTGTGTTCGCTCATCTCGGTAGCAGAAAGGATCAGCCATTGCGTCCCCGTTCCCATCCAGACGAACATAGTCGACAGCCCACCCGTCCACGCCAACCGACGCAATTCCTTCGGGCGCTGCCCCCGCGCACAAACGCAGCCCATCCGTAACTCCGTGAAAAATCCGGCTGACATCCCAGCGAAGGCCTGCTTGCGTGGCGATGGGCGCGTTGGAAAAACGATGAACCACATGAATCTGCGGCTGGCCTTGTTTCCATCTTAAAAGCGAAACACGACAACTCTGTGCACCCAAATCCACCGCAACCAGGGCCGCTCTTTTCCCCGACGTCTCCATCGTGATTGCTCTCGATCTCTGGGGCCGCGCGGCCCAACCTCGAGTGGACACTTACCCTATCTCAGGAAAGCTTCCGTAAGACCACCATCCACAGGAATCAGATGACCTGTGGTGCAACGAGAATGTGGCCCGGCCAGAAACAGAATTGCTGCCGCACAATCTTCCGGGGCAATGGGCTGATGCGTAAGGGTCCGCTTGGCGTAAAACTCCGCCAGCAGTTCGCGTAGTTCTTCATCCGTCGCTTGTGAGTCAAACTTGATTTCGTATTTCGTGAGCGATGCTGTTACGCGGTCACGCGGAAACATCGTCGAACCCTTTACCACCGTCGCTGGGCTGATTCCGTTCACCCGCACCTTTGGCGCAAGCGATATCGCCAGTTCGCGTACAAGATGGCTGAGCGCCGCTTTGCTCACGTCATAGGCTTCGCTACCGCGCTTCGGCACCACCGCATTCGCAGAGCTTGTCAGTACGATGCTCGCATCCAGATTCTGCTCGCGAAGAATTTTCGCGACTTCGTCCGCCAAACGATGATTTGCAGTCACATTGATGTCCAGCGTCGTGCCCCACTGCCCATCATGAATAACGCCGTTTGGCGATGATGGGAATACGGCGGCGGTATTGATGAGGATGTCGATACCGCCATAGGTGGCGATCACTTCTCGAAAAGCTCTACGAATCCCTTCTCGGTCACGAATGTCGATGGAAATAACCGCAGTTGCTTCCTTGCCGGCACTTTTTTGCGCCTCCACTGTCGTTTTCGTCGCCGCGTCCGTATCGCGGTCCGCAACCACTACGTGCGCTCCGCGTTGTGTCGCCTGCAGAGCTGTGGCCTGGCCCACTCCATTGCCGCCTCCCACTACCACGACCACGCGCCGGCTTAATTCCTTCTCAGGTGGTTGGCGCCTGATTTTTGCTTCCTCCAGCTGCCAATATTCGATCCGGAATGCCTCCGAAGGAGGCAGAGCCACATAGTTCGCGTGGACACTAAAAGCCTCTGTTTTTGCCGCAGGCCCCGCTTGCGGCAGCACTTCGTGGGTCTTCCCAGTCCCTAACGCAGTCGCTCCCTCCATAACGTGAATCGCATTCGTATAAAACTCTCCAGTGATTCTCGCTTCCGTCTTGTTCTTGCCAAAACTGAACATCCCGATCCCGGGAAGCAACACAACGGTAGGATTGGCGTCCCGCATCTTGGGTGAATCGGGGACTGCAAACGAGTCGTAATACTGCTTGTACTCTTCCTGGTAGACCTTCAGCGCCTCATCGATCTTCTCGCGCAGACCACGCAACGCGCTCGATGGTTCCCATGCCACGAAAAGCGGCCGAATTTTTGTGCGAATGAAGTGATCAGGGCAGCTTGTCCCCAGGTGTGCTAGTTTCTGCGCATCTCGCGAGTTGACGAACCGCAGAACGTCCGCGCTGCTGCTGAAACTACCGATCATGCGCTGCCGGGCAGAAACACGGCCCCGGATAAAGGGAAAAATGTCTAGCGCCCGTTCGTGCTGGTTTTCAAGGGTCGCCGAAAGAGTTCCACCGAAGAGAGCATTTCCCTTTTCTGCCACGTGTTTCAAGATGAATTGGCCCAATTGATCGATGACAGTTAGCGTGTTGGAATAGCACTCACGCTGGGTTTCACCCCAGGTAAAGAGACCATGACCACCCAAAACAATTCCGTCGCAATGCTTATTAGCATTAACCGCCTGGCGCAACATCATGGCCAGCTCGAATCCCGGCCGTTGCCAAGGCAGCCAGATCAGCCGGTGTTCAAACTGGCGATTGAACTCCTCCATTTTTTCCAGACCATTCGCCGCAGCAGCAATCGCAATTCCCCAGTCGGGATGAAGATGATCGACATGGGCAAATGGAAGAAAGCCGTGCAGGGGTGTATCAATCGAAGCCGCTACCATGTTGTTCCCGAACGCGCACAGCGGATACATATCTACCATCTCGTCTTCAAACTCCACGCCGCGATATCGCTGCGCTGCGGCATGCAGCTTATCGAGATATAAGGTGGCGAAACCTTTCCTTTGAATGCTTCCGATGTCTCCGCCACTCCCCTTAATCCATAAGACTGTTGCTTTACTCCCATCGAGCGGGTCCGTCCCCTCGATTTTGGAGCTGGTGTTCCCACCGCCGAAATTTGTGATGCGCAGATCCGATCCCAATAAGTTGGACCGGTACCTAAGCAATTCAGCGCCGTCCAGGGTCTTGGCGACGTGGTCGTCCCAGCGATCTTCGAGGTATCGAAGTTTCTCTTTGGATTTCATGGGAAAAACCATCGTCGGCTTCCACGCGAGCAAGTTGCCCGATAAATTCTGGTTTCGACCAACAGGAGCGTTCTAGACGATACGCTCCAGGAAGAAAGACTGCAATAGGTTAATTCTTTCAATAGAGGAATAACCTCCTCGACGACGTCCGCTTTCGCAGCGGCTCGGATATCGGGCGACCCGCATTCCTGCGCCTTGTGCCATTTCGCCAGCCACTCTCAACTTGCCGCCCGTGCTCTTTTTGCCAACGATGCGGCCGTGACTAGCTTGTGCGCAATATAATTGTAAGGCGGCACGGTTTGCCCATTTAGGATTCCCAGTCCCAATTGAATTAATCGAGGGCCATAGTTTCCCGCTTCATGCGATACGGAAGCAATGTAGGGTGTCCCAGGAGTCTTCATCTCTTCGAGTGCCTCATTGATGCAATCCTGGCCGACGATCGCAACGTCTTTTTCTCTCTTCAATTCTCTCACCGCCTGCAGAGCCCCCAGCCCGCTGGTATCCGTAGCTGCTGCGATCAACAACCCTCGTTTTTTGGAATGCCGTCGAAGGAAGTCTTGCACCAGCCGGCAGCTTTTCTCGCGCAAGCCTTCTCCGTCCATTAAGACGTAAACCTCCTGCTTCAGGCCAGGAAGCCGCGAGCGCACACCGGCGAAAGCGCCGGTGATGCGGCTTTGCACCAGCGGCCCCGCCTCCTCAATCCCCAGTCCAAGCACTTGGCTCACTTCCCCGCCCCAGTGACTCTTGGCAAAATGAGCCAAATACTGCCCGGCCTCAAATCCGACCCGGTAATTATCCACTCCAAAGAAAGTGGCGTGCGGATGTGGGATGTCTACCGCGATCAATGGAATCCCTGCTGCACTGATTTTGTCGGCGATGGCCGGCGCGATTCGTTGATCGATCTGAAATTCTATAACCAGGTCAACCTGCTGTTGGACAAATTCCTCGGCATTTCGCACCGCTGTCTGCGCATCATAATGGTTGTCCAGAACTAACAAATCTACTCCCGCCGAGTTCGCCGCTGCTTGCAAGCTTTCTCTCACCCCCTCCGAGAAAGGCATCTCGGATGATTCACCTCCGAAGCCAAACCGGACTTTCCTCGGCCTAGCCACCAGACGATACAGTCCATTCTCGGAATGCGCCAGGTAGCCGCGATGAACAAGCGTCTTGAGAATGCGATAGACGGTCGTTTTGGAAATGTTTGTTCGTTGATAGATTTCCTCGAGCGTCCTCGGAGTATTCTCCTTCTGCATCAGTTCCAGAACATCGAGCGCCTTGGACAAGACGGGAATCACGTACAATCGGCTGCGGAACGCTCGGACCATATTGTTTCGCCTCAACGCGAGTTGTTCTCTGGAAGTATACCCCTAACGCTAAATTTCAATACGGACATTCGTTTTGTATTGACAGGCCTTCCTTCAGGCACTACAGTCGCGAGTCGCCGTGCCTTCGTCTTTGGTTGCTTGGATTTCTCGGGAGTCACGATTCTAATCCGCTTGTCTCAAGAACAGAGAGGACCGTTTGCTCGCACCAAATCCCCCATTGGGCGTGTTCCTACACTGGCTTGGTGGCTTGGCGTCCGCAAGCTTTTACGTTCCTTACCGTCGGGTAAAAGCGTGGTCTTGGGAAACCTATTGGTTAGTCGGTGGTTTCTTCAGCTGGATCATTGCGCCCTGGTTCTTGGCCTTCGTGATGACGCGCAGTGTGGCTCAAGTCCTTCATGAGACTCCGACGAGCAGCCTCTTCTGGACCTACGGGTTCGGGGCTCTTTGGGGCTTGGGTGGCCTCACGTTCGGTCTCACCATGCGTTATCTCGGCATGTCCCTCGGTATGGCGGTCGCGCTCGGCTACACCGCCGTTTTCGGGACCTTGATGCCACCTATTTTCCGCGGCGAATTTAGGTCCGAGGTATTGGGCACCTCCTCAGGGCGGATCATCCTGGTTGGTGTCGTCGTCTGTCTCCTCGGCATCATTTTTGCCGGAGCGGCAGGGATGTCGAAAGAAAAGGAGATGTCCGCAGAGCAGAAGCGCGCCTCCATCAAAGAGTTTGATTTGAAACGCGGCCTTTTGGTCGCAACCTTCTCCGGAATCATGAGTGCCTGCTTCGCTTATGGCCTCGCGGCAGGCGATCCCATCAAAGCCCTTTCTGTGAAGTACGGCACGTCGCAAATTTGGCAGGGGCTTCCGGCACTAATCGTGGTACTGCTCGGCGGATTCACTACAAACTTTATTTGGTGTCTAATCCTCAACGTAAGAAACCGCACGGGTTATCAGTATTTCTCCTCTAGAATCCACGAGGGCGGGCCCGATCGAACGGATGAGCCGATCCTCGAATCTGTCACGGATGCTCCCGGTGAGGAAATGGCAGTAGCCGCCGCGATTTCTGCTGACAAGACCAAGCTAACAAGAGCACCGATGCTCCCGAACTATTTCTTTTCAGCTTTGGCGGGAACAACCTGGTATTTTCAGTTTTTCTTCTACACCATGGGCGAAACCCAGATGGGTCGCTTCAAGTTTTCTAGCTGGACTCTGCATATGGCCAGCATCATTATCTTTAGCACTTTGTGGGGAATTGCCCTCAAAGAATGGAAAGGTGCTGGCACTCGCACAAAATTACTCGTCGCCCTGAGTCTCTTGGTGCTGGTGGGCTCCACCATGATCGTGGGCTATGGCAATTACATAGGTAAGGCCGGTACGGCAACGCAATCCGCATCTTCACACTGAACTAGGTCCTCCATGAGACTCGGTGTCACGACAAGAAATCCGGAGCACCGTGCATAGCACACCACGCTCATTGGCCTCTCCGCGGGTCATTAATATCCACGACCTCCGTCATCTGGCGCAGGGCCGCCTCCCTAGGGTGGTCTTCGACTATCTTGATGGCGGCGCCGAGAGTGAAGTCACTCTACGGGAAAACTGCCGGGTGTTCGATGACGTCACCTTTCGCCCTCGGCAAGCAGTTGCGATTCCCGAATGTGACCTCCGCACTCGGGTTCTCTCCGCCGATTTGGCCTTCCCCGCGATTCTAGCCCCCATTGGCTACAGTAGATTGATGCATCCCGGCGGAGAAATCGCTGCGGCAGCCGCAGCGGAGGAGGCTGGCCTTGCCTACACTCTATCCACGATTTCTGGGCACAAACTGGAAAATGTCCGGGCCGCTTCAAAAGGACCCGTCTGGTATCAACTCTACCTTGTGGGGGGACGCGAGGTCGCTGAAGGGGCCATTGACCGCGCCCGTCGCGCTGGATTCTCGGCGCTGGTCGTTACTATCGACACTCCCGTGGCGGGAATGCGCGAACGCGACCCGCGCAACGGAATGAAGGAACTCTTGGGCGGCTCAATATTTTCCAAACTGCCTTTCCTGCCACAGATGTTTACACACCCTCGATGGCTCGTGCGGTTTCTTATCGATGGGGGCGTGCCAAAACTAGAGAACATCGTTATCCCGGGTAAGGGACCGATGTCCCTCATCGACGTCACGGCTGCCCTTGCCCGGGCTGTCGTCACCTGGGAAGACATTCGCTGGCTCAAGCGCATCTGGACCGGGCCGATTGTCGTCAAAGGAGTGCTCACGGCTGAAGATGCCAAACGTGCCGTGGACGAAGGCGCAGCCGCGATTGTGGTTTCCAACCACGGTGGACGTCAACTCGACGGCGCTCCAGCCACCTTGAGAGTGCTCCCAGAAGTGGTAGCCGCCGTCAGCGGCAAAGCCGAAGTCCTCATGGATGGCGGTGTTCGCCGCGGCAGCGATATCATAAAAGCGGTCTGTCTTGGCGCTCGCGCCGTTCTGTTGGGACGTGCTTACGCCTTTGGTCTTGCCGCCGCTGGAAAGGCCGGGGTTACCCGCGCGCTTGAGATTTTACGTGATGATGTGGAACGCACGCTGCGCCTCCTTGGCTGTCCGTCCGTCTCCGCGCTGAATTCCTCCTACTTAAACATTCCTAAACATTGGTGAGTGCGAGCCACTGCAATGCCTATCCAGGCCAACGCGGACCGATGCATCCAACACCCCAGATGTTCGTGCCATCATTCTCGACTACGGCTTGGTTCTCTGCCGCCAGCCTTCGCTAGAAGGGATTGACCGAATAGCCCAAATCTTCGGTGTTGATCACCCCACTCTTTGGCAACTCTACGAAAAGAACCGCGGCGCTTACGACAAGAACGATATTGGTGGCAAGGAATACTGGCGCCGTTTTGCAAGTGACACGAATACTCATCTCGATCACGATACCCTCGAGAAGCTGCTGCGGTGGGACATTGAAATATGGAGCCACCTTGAAGAACGTCTGCTCTCCTGGACACGGTCGCTGCGAGTGGCCGGTTTCAAACGGCTCTACTCTCCAACCTGCATCTCAGGTTTTCCGCTCATATCCGTTCGAGTTCAGAATGGTTGCAGTTGTTTGATCACCTGATCTTTTCCTCGGAAGTACGTCTCATCAAGCCCGATCCCGCACTTTTTCTTAATTGCCTGCAGGTTCTGAGCGTGAAGCCAGAGCAAACTCTTTTCATTGACGATCGCGACGCGAATGTCAAGACCGCCACCGCGCTGGGAATCTACGCGATCAAGTACGAGTCTGTGCCTCAGCTAGCCACAAGTCTAAGGGCCTTGCAATTCCCACTATTACCCCCGTCACTCTGACGGGATGCCGATTCATCTACGCCTAAACTTGGACTGCCGAGCAAATGGTACTTCAATAGGTAAATAAATTCACTTCTCTATTGACAGCATCCGAATTTTGCCACTAAAGTGCGCGAAAGTGCGCGCGACAGTTCGGGCGGCCAGGAGCCTTCGCAGGTGCAGCAGCGGTGCGCCAGGGTAGGCGAGCAACGTCGCGCGATTGTGGAGGCTGCTGAGAATCGCGAAGATCCGCGGCCGGAGGCGCTCGCGCGAACATCGTGAAACCGGACCGATACGGCCCTTAGCGACCGTCCTCTCAGACGGTACGTGCGTGAATCTGATTCAGCTGGCGCAACGCGTGGGATGACCTGCTACGCACGCTTGTGAATGGCGATACAACCGGCAGCGGTCGATTGCCGCACAAGTGCTCTGCACTTTAGCTAAGAGTGACTCGCAGCAGCGCATGCTAGAGATGCAGTGAAGACTCAATTCACGAATCGTCGTCGGTCTGGAAGCTACCGCAAGCGGCTGCCTGGCCGAATAGTCGGCTCCAAGTACAGGTGATCTCGATTGTTAGCAAGAGTAGGATGTGAACGGTTGCGTTCACCCCAGGGCAGAGGTCTAGTCCGCGACGATGGAGTGGACTCTCATTTTCCATCATTTTCCAAGTTGAACCCGCAAAATCGTTTATATTGAAGTTTCTTACTTTCCGCTCGCCGCAGGAGACTCTAGATGTGCATTCGGTTTTTGCGAACGCTTGCCTGTTCGTTGATTCTATTTTGCCTTCCAACGCTTTTGGATTCCTCGCAGGTTGCTCTCCGCCCAGGTACTCGCGTTCTCCTCGATGCTCACAACTGTTATCCCTACTACGAATGGTGGTTCGATCGCATCGACCGCGCCCTTTCCGCGGGCACTCCCCTCGCCATCGAGCAGGATTTGCTTTGGGCCAAAAATCCGCGAACCGGCGCGATAAGTTCGGTCGTGAGTCACGGCGGCCCGCCCACGGGAGCCGAGCCGGGAATTCGCGAATATTTCTTGGAACGCGTACGCCCCATCGTGGAAAATGCCTTGCGCGATGGCAATCAAGGCGATTGGCCGCTGATCACCTTGAATCTTGATCTCAAATCAGAGGAACCCGAGCATCTCGCCGCAATTTGGCAATTGCTGTCGCAATATCAGGACTGGCTCACCACTGCTCCCCGCACCGGCACCATCGACAAGATGGAAACTCTCGAGGTTCGTCCAGTTCTTGTCCTGACAGGCGAGTCCAACGCGCAAAAAGCCGTCTTCTACGATCAGGTCCCCGAAGGCGGAAAGCTCTTGGTATTCGGAGCCGTGCGCACCGATACGAAAGACCCCTCCGCGCCGCCCGAAGTGCTGGCGCCTGATCCTGCCGACAATTATCATCGCTGGTGGAACAACAGTTGGCACGTCGTCGAACCGCAAGGCCAACCAAAGGCGGGCGATTGGACTCCGCAAAAAGAAGCGCGCCTGAAACAGCTTGTTCGTTACGCCCATTCCCGCAATTTATGGATTCGCTTTTACACTCTCGACGGCGCCACCAAAGCGGAACTAAGCTGCAAAGGGTGGTTCAGCTCCTACAACTTCGGTTCGAAGAATGCGGTCCGTCTGCGCTGGAAGGCGGCCGCCGAAGCCAGCGTTGATTTCATTGCGTCGGATCAATACGAAGATCTCGGCGCCTTCCTCAAATCGCGTAAGTAATTGGTGTTCAGTGTTAGCGATCATGTAAAAACGCATTTTTTGGAGCCGGCCAACATTCCCTAGCTGCCCCGCCGCACGAGGCCGGAGGGAAAACCGGCCGGAGCGCCTGATGAGTGAGAGCGGAGGCAACTCAGTCGACAAACTCCACCGCACACACGAAGATACGGGAGGACGCGGATGATGTGTGGAGGGATGATGCTGCTCCTTATTCCTGGAGCGATAAGCAATTCAAATGCCGTGATCCGGCAGGAGTTCAGAAAACTACGTTTTCAGATGATCGATGACAGTGTCAGCAATCTCTCAGAGAATCTTATGCACGCTGCCGTCGGAAGCTTCAAGCACTTCCTCGTCTGTCTGCCGCTTTCTTTCTCCAGGCACCAGCCTTTCGAGAGTTGCGAACAGCTCGCTTACGCGAATCGGTTTGGAAACGTACCTGTCCATCCCGGCCAGGAGGCCAAAGCTCCGAAAGCATGGCGGAATTCGCTGGCATCGACGAGCATGAAATGCGCAGAGGAATGAGTTCTTGCTCATGGCAGCGACCAGGACGAGTTTTTCGCCATACCCGATGATGCTATCGACTCCCAAACCGGCCTCTGTTCAGAAAACTACATTTCCCAATGCGTGCTAACATCTACTTCCCACTATGTCCGATTCCGAGCTGTCCCACGGGCGAACCGAAGTCTAATGACGGCGAATACTCTCATGCGTTCCGCCACACGCAGTGCAACCGAATCGCCGCTCCAGTAATTCCTGCGATTTGAATCTAAGCGCGAGCCACAGGCCGTCTGGGCAAGGAGATTGGAATCGCTGGGATTCAGTTCAGCAATGTGTTGGTCCATGATTCCAGGCGAGCTATGGATTTCTTTCATCTTGTACGTCACGTGCTAACAAATGCCATGGAAGTCCGTATTCAGACGTCTTTCCTAGACCCTTCGACTTGAGTCTCACCGTTTGACATACAGAGGCGCACGCGCGGTACGCCGGAATGTTGCTCGATCCGGTCAGCCAAGGGCTGCGAATGCGTGGTGATCCAGAGCTGGGTGTTTCTCGATGCGCGAACGATTAAGTGCGCCAGGGCATCCAGAATGTCTGGATGCAGGCTAGTCTCTGGTTCGTTGAGTGCCAATAGCGACGGTGGACGAGGGCTAAGCAGTACCGCACAAAGACATAAGAACCGCACTTGTCCGTCCGAGAATTCTTGCGTCTGCAAGGGACGGAGCAGCCCGGGAATTTTCATCTTTATGCTGAAGAGGGTTTCCATGGCTTCGATAGCAAGAGTCGCGCCTCCAAAGGCCTCGGCTACGGTCTGGCGAAGGGCAGTACCATCGCCGATTTCAAGAATTGTTTGGAGAGCAGCCGCAAGGTCCGAGCCGTCATGACTCAGAACTGGTGTATAGACGCCAATTTGCGGCTGCCGCACGGGGGACTCCAGGTCTGTACGGAAATGGTGATAAAAACGCCAGCTCAAGATCTGCTGGCGTATTGCGGATATTTCTGGATAGAGGTGCGGATCAATGATCTGCGACAGGACGGACTCGTGTTTCGAAATCTGGAAGGGATAGGTGACCATATTGCCTTCAGCGTTGCGCAACCACGCCGAAGGTTCGTCGCGTTTTAACATAGCCACGCGACGTTTCGCTTCAGAGGGCCAGATATACCAGATATATTCTTCCTTTACGCGAGGGTCGAGTATGAACATGGTTCCCAGTGCATGCTCGTTTTGGGACGGGAGGCCGATTTGTAGCTCGTACGCGAACTTCGCCGCTTCAAAGCCAAGCACGACTCGTTTTGGAGGTTGCTTACGCTGATAGCGAACGCGCTCGCCTCCAGCCCAGAATACGCTTGGCGTGCCGCGCTCCTCGGCTATGGCTCGCGACAATTGCCCTTGCGCCGCGCGCGCCATCAAGACAAGGGAGTTGTAAAGATTTGACTTTCCACAACCGTTCGGGCCCGTGAGGACATTAATTGGCTTCAATTCAAGGCAGAGGTCCCGAACAGACCTATAGCCACACACATGGATCTGCTTGATCACTGTATGTAAACAATACCAGACTGAGGCTGACTCGGGTTCGTTTCCGTGTACCGCAGTCCGTGAAATGTGCCTAATCTGGCGTTCCTCAGCATTCCCCGAATCATGGACCCAACGAGAGAAAACAGATCGTAGCCCTCTTGGACACCGCGTGGCAGACCGACAGAGAGATAAACATTGGTTAACGGCCCCGTCCTGCTGGTTTTGCCATGCTCAGCAAACAGCGGCAACGCAAGATAGTTGCCGTCGCCTACGATGACTGTTGGCAGGGAAAGCGCCAAAAAAAGGGACCACCCCGCTCGGACTCCCGCGCCTTTCCACTCCTTTAACCCTATTCCCCATAGGCCACTAAAAAATGACGATGCTGGCCCGACCACAGCGGGACAACAACGTGGGAGCGCTGGAACGGGGATCAAATGCGCGGTGACCCGAGTATGAATTCTTATAACCACTACGCATATGGTGCGGTTGGAGAGTGGCTGTACCGGTATGCTGCGGGTGTTGATACGGTTTCAAGCGATCCCGGGTTCCGCATCATTTACCTTCACCCGAACTTTGACGCTCGGCTGGGAAGCCTTTTCACCTACAATTCATCGAGGAGATCGTGAACGATGAAGTTGAAATTGCCTTCTGGGACGTTCGACGCCTACTTGTTCGACTGCGATGGGACAATCGCAGATTCGATGCCGCTGCACTACCTTGCATGGAGAACCGTTCTCGCAGAATGCGATTGCAGTTTTTCGGAGGATCTGTTTTATGCGTGGGCTGCTTTCGCCGTAGCAAAGATAATCTCTCTTTTGAACGAAAAGCATGGATTGAACATGAATGTTGGAGAGGCGGCTCGAAGGAAAGAGGAACTTTATCTTGAAGCGCTTCCAAATCTAAGGGCCGTCCCTGAAGTGCTAGAACACATAAATTTGCAATATGGCCGGATTCCTTTGGCAGTCGTCTCAGGAAGCACTCGGGAATCGGTGAGCGCTTCGCTCTGTTCATTGCACCTGCTCGATAAGTTTGAGACGCTCGTTTGCGCTGGAGACTACAAGGAAGGCAAGCCAGACCCAGAAGCTTTTTTGATCGCCGCTGCTCGCCTGAATGTCAAACCTGAGTCGTGTTTGGTGTTCGAAGACGGGGAGTTCGGAATTGTAGCGGCTGAGGCTGCGGGGATGGCAACGGTGAAGGTTCCTTCGCGACGAGCAAGGCTATAGAGAGTCGTGATCCCCACAGCACGGCAGCCCTAAAAAGAACGTTCAGGAGTGTCCATCGGGGAGTCTTTGGCAATCACAACTTGGCGCCATGGAGTCCGACAACACCCAGACCGGGAATGGGTTGTCCTATTTGGTCGCCTATGTGAGCAGCACACTCCTGCCAAGCGGAAAGGTCGACGACAGAAGGACTGACCACAACTTGCGCAGAGAATTCTCAATTTTGCTGTGGTCCCGGATCGTGTGTTCGACTTATTCTTTGTTCCTCTCGGAGGTGCGAGCTACTAACTGTGGTTTCCCGACAATCCCGGCAGGGAGAGGCTCAAGATGCTCAAGGTCCTGGTCGCTGAATCGTACCCCGTAGCGATCGTTTAGCAGACGATGATCCGGCAGAGAGCGGCCGGCCATTCCATTGACGGCAAGGTTTCCTACGAGGATTTTGAACTGGTTTTCGCCAACATGCAGGAATTTCGTTACGTCCAGTTCGTAAGGCGGAAGCCATACCGATCCCGCCGTTTTCCCGTTCACAAATACTCGCGCGGCCTCGCGCACAGGACTGTCTAACCAAGCCTGCGCACGCGGCGTGCCGGAACCCGTGCCTTCGTTCCGGAACTCGGAAGGCCCTGTCGGCATCGCAACTGGCGTGCCCGGGCCAAAATCAAGATACACCTCCATTCCGGGCTTGAGCATATCGGCGGGCACGTTTACCGTCTTATCGTATTGCGAGAGTCCCGAATAATATTTTGTATTTTCATCGTCCGTCCAAGAATGGAGCTTGTCCATTTTCACTGACCGGTTCCCGGTCGGGCTAGAAAACGTCACGGACCAATCGGTTGTCAAATCGAGCGGCGGCGGCATGGTCTGAGGCTTGTTGTGACGCAGTTCGCGGCGCTTAACACCCGGCTTTTGCTGAGAAAACACGAGGACACAAGACTGGTAAGGAAGCAATGTCAGATCGATGGGAGAAACGGCCCCCAAACTTTGCATCTCGCCGGAGACAGTGTTCCAAAGCTCAGCCTCCGTGGCCACGCGAAACGCGGCTTGGGTATGGACGGTCTGATTGGTGGTGTTTGCGAGAAAATACAGATCGGCCGATTCCAGTTTGCGGTGGATAAACCCCACGCCGGGAGCAGGAGGAGAGAAGGTTACGTCTGGCTTCATCAATTGATCGAGCGTGCGGCCGAGCTCCGAATCCGTCGCGAGAAAGTGGCCCCGCGCATTCGGCTCACGAAAAAGTTGTGCGGAAATCTCCTGGACCCCCGGCGTATCGGTTTTGGATTGCTCGAGCCCTGGAGCAAGAGAAGGCACTTTCCGCGTGGCGATGATCATCCCCCCAGACCGTGCGTACGATTCGATCTTGCGATAGGTAGAGAGCGGCAAGCGCTCAATACCGGGAAGAACCAATATAGGATAAGGAATCCCGACCCTCTCGATTGCCTCGGCGTCGATGAAATCAAAATTGAACCCGGCGTCGAGAACTTGCGAAATGGCCTCGCCACCTAACATTGCCGCAATGGTTTGATTTACGGAAATGCTTGCTCCCGGCGGCGGTAGATCCGTCCGGCTCTCGCCTGGCAAGCCGGAGAGCGTAGCTGTGAATTGCGCCCAAGCATCATCTGTCGGCAATAGCAACGCCACGTCATTCGCCGGGTTCCCCTGCCGCAGCAGAAGGCTCATGCGTTGGAGATAGCGTGTGACGTCCGGCATCACCAGCCACCATGGATTGTGTTCGTTGAAAGCCGCGGCGGCGTAGAAGTGCCAACCGGGTTCCCCCGCGGATTTGGGTGAATAGGGCCAGCCATGGCCGATCAATTGGTTGCTGCCTTCCAAAAAGTAGGTATCCGCAGCAGCCTTCATGTCCAGCGGAGTTGCGCGAAAGGCGGGCGAATGCAACCATGTCCATGTCTCGGAGGACGTAACCTGACGGTCATACACGTGGTTCGCAGAAGAAGCCCAGCGGACGGCTGAAAACTCCTTCCATTTCCATCCTTCGCCTTCAGGCAAATCGACCAGCGCATTGCTCGAAAGCGTCACCGGCGGCGTGCCGTAATTTTGTGACCGAAACCTCGTGTTGTGCATGCCGGCCCACTCGCGGACTGGCTTGAGATAGTTCTCATCGGCGAGTTCCGCAAGCGTTTCGCCCCAATCGTGGCGGATGTCGCTTGCGAGCGGGCTATCCTTGCCAACCAACTCGGGCAGATACGGGGTCAGGTCGTAACCGCGCCGCTGTCGAAACTCCTCGAGAAAATTGCGGGTCCAATCAGACCGGTACACTTCAAGGCTGTCGCTAAAGACGGCGTAAGGTGGATGCGATCCGAATGCCTGCATCAGGCGATCGCCCACTGCATGCAGGTAATTTTCAGTGGCCCGGCTGTCGTAGTGATCCACCACGAATCCTTCAGCGCGAATCGCCGACCGTTTGACTTGTTGTCCTGTGTGGCTGGCGATGAAAAACAACACGGCTTGCGATCCTTCGGCGCGCGGCAACCACAGTCGGCCGTCTCGAATGTCCGAGAGTCGCTGTGCATCTTCGGTTGCGATTCCATCCCGCGTGTTGCGAACCAGAAACGCAGCTATCAATTCCTCCCCAGCTTCCATTCCAGGAAGCGCAACCGAGCCTTCGCCGTCGGCAATCGGGGATGCGGTCACGCGCAACATTCCTGCAGACTCGGCCACCGCCACACTTGGACCACCGTACGGCCAGCCGCTGCCCAGCGTGAGATCGAAACGCAACCCGAGTTCGCGCGCTCGCCCGGCGGCAAAGCGCAGACTATCCAGATACTCGTCCGAAAGGAATGGGTAATTGTGAGTACCCGTTGCGGCATCGTCCAGTTTCAGCGGATAGGTCGTTTGAACTTCGACGCCTCCGATTCCGGCAGCCCTCATGAGCTCGAGTTCTCTCTCCAACTCCTCTTTCGTGACGGAGGGGCCGAACCACCACCAACGCATCATGATTCGGCAATCGTCGGGAGGGTTCTCAAAAGACTTCCGGAGGTCACTTATGGAATTTCCTCCGCTTCGGGTTTGCGCCGGAATCTGTGAACCCAAAAGCATTATCACAACCACGAAGGCTAGCAAAAGCTGACGCTGGACTCTTTGCAGCATCTGCAATCCATTTGGGAGTGCCGTGATCTTGATACACAATCGTGGCCGGCCCTGCTATCGTAATCCCAGCTCCTCGATTACCAGAGTACTCGGATCGGAGGGAGCACCCCTTGACCGTGTACTTCGATTAGTTGCTTGGGTTTCGCGGGCATCGCCGGCTCCGAAAAGAATAGTCACATTTCTATGAAACAGCAGCCGAAAAGAAACGAAAGGTCGCGGCCCTCCGCCCAACACGCTATGGAGTTGCACCAAGACAATCCGTCCCAGGAGAAGCGGCGGTTCGCGCAAGTTTACGAAATCGCGTTCCTTCCAGCTGTGTCGACTTTTCGCGAGATGTCTTTTCGAGTTGGGCTGTGCAGTGTCGGTAAGCTGCTGTCGCTGCTTATCGTTACGTAGGCTTTTGAAGCGAACGCTTGAGGACATTGCGGACATGATTTGCATCCGGGTCTTGTGGTGTCAACGTACTTTCTTCCGTGGTCGTGCTTGGCGAGGCGGGAGTGATCACGGAACCCGTAGCCCAGCTCGTCGTGAATAGTCATTGATTCACCCTCTATTGCCTGGTTTCGATCTGCATCCGCCGCTAGAAGACGCTAGCGGCAAGTGCGAACTTATCATAGCTGCTGTCGACCACCTGGAACCGAATAGGTGAAAAAGCCTAGCGAGAAGCCAGTCAAGGCTGGGTGACAAATGTTTCACTACAAAAGTCCCGGTAGGCAGCGCGCGCCTTGGCTGTGTCGCCTTGCACGGCGTGGACACGTCTTCCCGCCGGCTCGGAACGGTAGGAAAAGAAGTCCAAGGAGCCGAGGAGGAAGCTATGAACTACAAACTATCCGGAAACTCGATATCGCGCTTCCGGCCTACACCCTCACCACGGACGGCCTTCTCTTGTGTGCGGAAACATGCCCTACGGAACTTGTACTTACGCTAGCGATACGCCCTAGGCGCATGACACACCGTTCAAAGGACTTCCGTTCGATGAACTCCGCACATGGCATCGTGAGACTCCCTTGTTTCTCTTGGATTTCCCCTGTTGACGGAACCTTTTCGATTTTCCATCGTCTACATCCCTGGAAAGTCGCCGGGAGGAGCCGTGTCTCCACAAGTTGCTCGAGGCCAGGTTGTGTTCCTGGAGAATTTTCGTCGGGACTTGAGGTTTGCGTTTCGTACGATGAGGAAGGACTACGGCTTCGCGATCTTTGCGATTTTGGTCGTGGGGCTAGGGATTGGGGCGAGCTGCACTATTTTTAGCGTGCTGAACACGATTTTGATTCGACCGCTGCCGTTTCGGGACCCCGACCGACTGGTGTGGGTGGCGAATCATACTGACGATACGAATGACATGTCCGGGAAGACGGTGCAGGTCGACTACTTGCTGGATTACCGGGGAAAGAACCGGTCGTTTGAGGACTTAGCAGCGTATTTCGCGTTCTACGGCGTCAGAGACGCGAAATTGATTGGCGATGGACAGCCGGAGAGGTTGACGAGCATTCCGGTGACGCAGAATTTTTTCCCCTTGCTAGGAGTTTCCCCGCAGATCGGACGTCAGTTCAGCGCGGAAGAATGCAAGTGGAATGGGCCGAAAGTGGTGATGCTGAGCGATGCGCTGTGGAGAAGGAGGTTTGCCGGGGATCCGAGAATTGTGGGGCGAACGCTGGCGTTTGACGGCGGTCCGGCAACGGTTGTGGGGGTGCTGCCGCAGGAGCGGGGCTACTGATCCGCAGCTTCTTGCGCGTGCTGGATGTCGACTTGGGTTTTCAGCCGGAGCGGGCCGCGGCTCTGCGGATTGACCCCAATGCTACGTATAAGACGCAAGAACAGAAAAACGCCTACTTCACGGAGGCATTGCACGGCGTACTGGACGTGCCTGGCATCGAAGCGGCGGGATTGTCGGATGCGCTGCCGCTCGGACGCAACCGGAACTGGGGCATCGCTGCGAAAGGCATGATTTACACGCCTCAGACCTATCCCTATGGATTTCCTCGCATCATCAGCGAAGGATACTTTCGAGCGATGGGCATCCCGTTGCGGACCGGACGGGATTTTACAGAGCGTGACACCAAGGGATCATTGCCCGTAATCATTTTGAACGAAACGCTGGCGCGAAATTTGTGGCCCGGACAGGATCCCATTGGGAGAATTGTGCGGACGGACAATCCGGAACGCACGGTCCTGGGTGTGGTAGGTGACGTTCGCCACCTGGCGCTCGAAGAAGCGTCGGGAAACGAGTTTTACATTCCCATGCGGCAAACCGATGACTACGGCACGGTGGATCTTGTTGTGCGTACGTCCCTGCCCACGGCTCAATTGGCATCCCGGCTGCGCGAAGGGCTGCGGCCGGTTGAATCGAATCTACCGACTTCGGATTTGCGCACGCTCCAAACGCTCGTAGACCGAGCGACTTCGCCCCGGCGTTTTGTGGCTTTATTGCTCGGTGGATTCGCGGGGTTTGCGCTGATTCTAGCGTCGGCTGGGAATTTATGCAGTGATCTCGTATTCGGTGAATCAGCGCCACACAGAGATTGGGATTCGGATGGCATTGGGCGCGTTGCCGACGGCGGTGAGGCAACTTATCTTGGCCGAGACTATGCGTTTGGCGGGAATGGGCGCGGCGATTGGACTGATTGGAGCGCTGCTGACAACGCGGCTGGCGACTTCGCTTTTGTATGGCGTGACCGCGACAGACCCTTTGACGTTCGGGGGGACGATTGCGATCCTTGCAGCCATGGCCGCGCTGGCAGGGTATTTGCCCGCACTGCGAGCGGCTCGGATTGAGCCGGTGACGCTGTTAAGGTCCGAGTGACGAAAGACCTCGCTTTCGCGGTCTTGCCGGCCTTTTGTGGCGATCATCAGTTGCGCCAGCCGGTTGCGCTTCGAGCACTCATGCTGCTCGACAAAACCGCTTGGCTGGCTGCGGTGTGGCCAACGGTAAACCCTGGAACGCAGGAGTCTTCGCATTGCTCCCTCACATGGGACCAAGCGTTGAACGAACAGCCGTGGTGGGTCGTGAGTGGAAGTGTGCGGACGTTAGGAGTAGGACAGAGAGCAAGGCCATGCATCAAAGGACCAGCCAGATGATCTCTCAAAGTTGCGATGCCAGGCTCTCGAAGAGAAATAGACCGGATTTTCCGGCGACGACTATGTCCTGATCACCGTCCCCATCGATATCCACTACCGCGATTTGCATCCCTCCGCCGGTACGCGTGCTGTAGTCCAGAACATGCCTCTTCCACTGCACCGCGCCATCCACCATGATTCGCTCGTACCAGTAGACTCCGAGCGGCTCGTTGGCACCGGGATCATGGTCATGCGCATAGTAGCGTTTGCCGGTGATCAGTTCACGCCGTCCATCGCCATTCAAATCCGCCAAGGTCATCGCATGTGCCTGCGACCAGCTATTATCAATCAAATGCTTCGTCCACACGCGATTCCCCCGGGCATCCTTCTTCTGCTCATACCAGAAGATGCCGTAGTCGTGGGCCAGGCTGGTGATCAGATCGGGCAACCCATCGCCATTCACGTCTTCGGTGTAGATGAATCCGGTGGCGCCCAACTCAAACTCGGGATGAAACGTCCAGTCACCGTTCCTCGGGTCGCGCGGGGCCTCAAACCAGCCCTCAGGCGTGATAATGTCCGTATGCCCATCCCCGTTGACATCGCCCGCTCCGATTCCGTGCCCGTAACTGCGGGGACTGATTTCATGTCGCACCCATGGGTCTCGACCGCCGCGTTCCGCCAGTTCATACCATGTCAACGGGAAGTCAAGCTTGCCGAACTGAGGCAAGAGCTGAAGGGGTTGGCCCGTATTCAGGATGTCAACCAAGAAGACAAACTCTACGGGAGAGCCGGACTCGATCAGGTGCTCACGCCAGGCGCCGCCGGATTTGCCAGGATTCTCCCACCAGGTTAGAGGCTTCGACCAATAGGAACAACTGACGATGTCCGGATGGGCGTCGTGGTTCACGTCGATAGCCAGATCGCTCAGGTCCTCCAGGTAGTCGAACGTATAGGACAAGTCCCGGAACTTGTGTTTGAGGAAGCGCGGACCGAGGCCGGCTTCCGGGGGCCCTTGCTCGAACCAATGCTCTCCCGAGATGATGTCCAGTCTGCCGTCTCCATTCATGTCGGCGACGGCAACCGTTTCGCTGATCCCCAGATCAAGCGTATGTTTGCGGAAAGGGATGGCGTCGTCCCCCGCGGGTACCGTGGCGATATGGATGTAACGGTCTGGCTCACTTCGCGGCGAGACCAGCGAGCCGCTTTGTCGTATATGCTTCTGCCTTCGTGTATGAGCAAACGCAGCGGCCGGAACAATTGCGGCCACTGATTTCAGGAACTGCCTTCGTCCGCGCTTTCTCGAATCGTCCAACGTTAGCGTACCCCGCGCGCGCGTGCCGTCCGTTTGGTACTGACATCGATCTCCTGGCTCAACGCGGTGATGAACCGAAGCCCTTCCCGCGCAAGCTCGTCGCCTGAAGGAGCAAGATCGCGCCAGATGGCGGCTGCGGCAGCGAGCTCCGGCTCCGGCTGGGCGAAAGATTCAATGGTCATCCAGCCCTGGTATCCCATCTCTTTTAAAGCCCCGAGAATACCCCGCCAGTCGTTGTGTCCTGTACCGGGAACGCCTCGGTCATTTTCGGAGATATGCACGTGTCCAAGGTCCTTAGCGACGGCGCGAAGAGAATCGGCAGGGTCTTTTTCTTCAATGTTTGCATGGAAGGTGTCGAAATGAATCAGCACATTCGGCTCGCCCACATCGTGGGCCAATTGAGACGCGTCGGCCAGAGTGTTGAGGAAATAGGTCTCAAAACGATTGAGTGGTTCGATGCAAAGCGTGATGCCAAACGTGCGGGCTCGCTCGGCGGCCGCGTGGAGGCCTTCTACGGCTCGTTTCCATTCGTCGTCGGTCCTCGGCCGTCCACTCATCATGCCCAAGGCTGCATAGAGCGGGCCACAAATGAGCTTGCACCCGAGTTCCGCCGTACGCGCAATGCATTGCTGCAAAAACTCCCCTCCGCGGGCACGTACCTGCGCATCCGCATCGATCAGGTTGGCCTCACGTGGTAAGACGCTGCAGGCGGTGCGCTCAAGACCTGCTCCATCCAGGATTCGCCTCACGGCCGGAATGCTGGCAGGTTCACTCGGCGACAAAAACAGTTCGACACCGTCGAACCCCCACTCGCGGATCCGAGAAAAAAGCGCCGAATGTTGCTCGGTTATCCGCGTGGTCCACACCATGGTATTGACGCCGTATTTCATGGCGGCAAGTGTTCTGCTGGGCTTAGTCGATTTGCTTCCGGTGTTCATCGGAAAGGCCTCGCGGCGCCCGTGACCGTGGCGCCTGCCGCGTCTTTTCCCCTTGCTCTAGGGCCTGGTTAGGACCGATCGGATTGAGAGCACAAGGTGGAAAAGCACTGAGATACGTGTTCCCCTGATACTGCAAATCCTGGTGGATGCCGATGGCCGACGTATAATATCCATTCACCGTCATCTGCTTGAGAGTTCGAAAGAAGCGCTCGAGATCAGTAGTCGGGTGGTCCTCGTGTGCAGCTGATTTGGCAAGCGCCTCAGTGAGCGAGGATTTTCGGGCCTCCTCTTGCATTTGCATCAGGCCTTCGCGCCACTGCTTTTGGACCTCCCTACCGCTGGTCGAAACCATTAGGTCGGCGAAAAGGCTCACCTCGGCTGCTTTTGCGCCGGGCGCGTGATCGTCGGTGGGAATAATCATTTCCATAAGCTGGTCGAGCAGCTCCCGCTCTTCTGCGGTAAAGAACCGGAGTTTGTCGTCTCTCGCCAGCCCGCCCGCGCCCGTAGGTAAATGGCCCAGAGCAGGTGAGAGGGTGTCGAGTTTCGGTGCGAGAGCGCCGATAGCCGTGATTTTGATCGCGGTTCTTCGTTTCATACAAGCTCCAACTTTCCTTCCGATGCCGCGCCTTCGAGGTTCCTCGAGCGTCGCTGGTTCGCGCAACAAGGTCTAAAGCTGCCCGCGCCTCCTTTGCTCCTTGATGTAATCCGCCGCCCGAAGCGAGAGCGCCATGATGGTGAGCGTGGGGTTCTTCTCGCTCGAAGTGGTAAAACAGCTTCCATCGGTCACGAAGAGATTCTTCACCTCGCGCGCCTGGCAAAAGCTGTTCAGGACGGAGGTCTGGGGATTCCTGCCCATGCGGATTGTGCCCACCTCATGACTGGCAAAGCCGCTCGGGGCTTGGCTGGAATCCGGGAAAGCCTCCCCTTTCAAATTTGAGCAAATTTCCATCAGGCTTCGATTCTTGTCGCGCCAGAGGGCCAAATCGTTCTCGCCAAATCGGAAATGAACTACCGGTATGGGGATGCCATACTCGTCTGTGTGATGAGGCGCCACGGTTACGCAGTTTTCCGGGCGCGCTTCGACTTTTCCAAATGCGCCAAGCATCATATAACCCGGTTGCATCTTGCGGATGCGTTCCTTATACGCGCCGCCGTAGCCGGCGAGCCGCGATGCATGCTGGGGAAACATGTAGCCCGAAAAATTGACCTGAAATCCCCAGCCGCCCGCGTAGTCTTTTTTCTGAGCGAGATGATTGTATCGTGGAATGTACACGTGGTCTGTGGCTCCGTCTTGGTTGAACGGCGGAGCGCCCTCAAGTTCCTTTAGATAGATATCCGCGCCTCCTCCCAGGTGACCGTGAAGATAGCGCCCCACGATACCGTTGGAGTTGGCCAGACCGTTCGGGTGCTGCGGCGACCGCGAATTCAAAAGCAGCCTAGCGGATTCAACCGTCGCGCAACAAACGACGACGACTCTTGCTCTTACCTCGTGCTCCTGCTTGGTTTGTGTGTCCACAAAACACACGCCGCGCGCCAGCCCTTCCTGGTTCACCAGGATTTCACGCGCCAGAGCGTTTTGGCGGAGCGTGAAGTTGCCCGTCCTTTGCGCCTTCGGCAACATGGCCACGGCGCTGTTGAATAACGCCCCCACATCACACCCATCCATGCAGTGGCCGCAGTAGTGACATGGCGGGCGGCGGTCATAAACGACGGTAGCGACGGCTTTGCGCACCGAAATGAGAGGAATTCCCAGGCTCTTCGTTGCCCGATGCAAGATGTGTTCGCTGCAGCGCCACGGAAGCGGAGGTAGATAGTGTTTCCCTGCAGGCACAATCTCGAGCCCGTCGTCCTGGCCGCAAACGCCGATCATCTGCTCCACCCGCTCATAATAAGGTTCCAGCTCTTCATAGGTCAGCGGCCAGTCTTCCTCGCTGCCGTTCACCGACGATTCTTGGAAGTCTCGTGCTGCGTAGCGGAGCACTACGGCATTCCAATGCACCGTCCTGCCCCCTACCACACGTATCCGGTCCACGCTCACATGATCGCAGTCTTCATAGCGAATCGAGGTGGACACCCTCCCTTGGTAGAAAGGCGCCTGCTTCTCGCCGCGAAACCCGCGGTAAGGCAATTCGTAAGGCCACTTATGCGAGAGGAACTTGGTCAGGGGCACTTCCCTCCCGGCTTCGAGCAGGATGACCTTCGCTCCACCCTCGCAAAGCTCTTTGGCCATCACACTCCCAGCGGCTCCGGAGCCAATAATGCAAACGTCGTAGGATGACAGCTGGCTCGACAGCGAGAGCATGGGAATTTCGATCAGCAGAAAAGACCCATAACTTTTTGCTCTCGAAATTCTGCGTGTACTGCAGTGAACTTACGAGATCAGGTGCAGGGCACAAAAAAGACCAGAACGCGACCCTCATTCCACCGCGTGGCCTGCTGATCATAACAAAAGTAACTTAGGGCCGGACCTAAAAGCTGGAGTTGGCGGCGGGGAAACCTTGAGACCGAGATTGACCTACTAGCTTCGTCCCGCATCGCACCGAATCCCCTTTTTCTATTGCTGCGGGTTGGTGGCCCGGCTCATGGGCACGTTCGTTTCGCGTACGGGGCGGTCCACTTCAGCCGGCCGTGCCGGCGCTTCGAGGCCGTCGGTAAGCAGATAACCCTCGAGGGCGATGCCCGTGGTCCAGACGTTCTCGAGCGCGGCAACGTATTCCAGATGAAGCTGGTAAAGGGCCCTCTGGGAATCTAGGACGACGGGATAGGAAGCGAGCATCTTTCCGTATTCGTCGACGAGAAGCGAATAGGCTTCTTTAGCGCGTGGGAGAATTCCCTCGCGGTACTCGTCGGCCATGATGCGAGCCGTAGCGTACTGATCGAGGACGGCCGCGGCGCGTTCACGCAGCGTGAGTTCAACACGCATTTCTTCTCGCTGTGCGCGGTCCAGGTCCTGACGGGCAGCGGCGATATTGCCCTGGTTGCGGTTCCAGAGGGGAAGAGTGACGCCGACTTCGGCAATTCCTTCCCAGCCGATGGATCGGTTGATGCCCTCGAGTTGCTCCCCGAAGTACTCGGCGCCCGCCCGAAGCTGGAGATCGGGAACCGGCTCGGCTTTGCTGCGTTCGAGGACGGCCTGCGCGCGGGTGGTGGAGATCGCCGCGATCCGCACCGCCGGACTCTCTTTGGCAATGGCTTCGACGACCTCTTCCTCGTTCACTCGCGGTAGGTCAGCCTCAAGGTTGCCGTCGACAACCTGCAAGGCCAGGTCCGGCTTTCCAATCACGGCCGTTAGACCGCGCCATTCCTGGCGCAGCGTGTTTTCCCGAACGCGGACCGCCATCTGCCTGCGCCGGGCTTCGACCTCAGCCTGCAGAACTTCCGGCCTGTCCGCCTGTCCGGTGTTGCTGAGGCGATGTTCCGTTTCCGCATTGTCCTGAGCGATCCGCGCCAAGTCCCGCTGCGCTTCCAGTAGTTCCTGCGCCGCGAGCACGCGATAGAACGCGATGCGCACGGCGCTTTCGATTCGCATCTTCTGTTCTTCGGCTTCCACTTCCGCAAGGCGAATCTCCTGGCCAAAGATCTGGCGATTCTTGCCGAGTTTTCCGGCAGTGACGATGGGCTGCGAGACGAAAAATCCCTGCTTGCCGCCGCCAACCGAGCCTCCGCGGATTTCGTCACCGGTGTAGCCGACTGTCGGATTGGGATAGAGGCCCGCCTGCTGTTGTCGGGCTTTTGCCGCACGAATCTCCGCCTCCGCTTGGCGCAGGGTCGGATTGCTCTGGGCCGCCAACCGCTGCAACGAAGTCAGCGTCATCAGCGGGCCCTTGGCTTGCTCCTGCGCCTTTCCCATCCGGGGGTAGACCGGTTCCACAGTCCGCATGGTCATCTGGTGCTCGCCGTGTTGCATCTCCTGCTTGCTTTGGTCCTGTGCCGGATTCTGTTCGGGCTTTTGGTGTTGATGTTGCGGTTCCTGCGGATGCGGCGGTTGCTGGGCCGCCGCGTATCCTGCTGCCACCAGCGATGCTGTAAACAGCGCTCTCAGACTTCTCGTGAAACTCTTCATGAGCGTAATTCCTTTTTCTAGATTTGCGATCGTTCGTTACATGGAGGGTGGGCGGTCTTTGTCCATCTTCATCGGTGGCATGGGCGGATTCGGTGTTCCGGCTTTAATCCGCGCCATGATCTCGTCGTATTTCTGGTTAGGCAGAATGCGCATGAGGGTCATCATTCCCTGCATGCCGGCGCTCCAGTTGGGCGGAAGGCCATAGGTTTCGGGCTTGGCAACGGCGTCGTCCATGCCCATCTCCATGAAAGCGTCCTGAGGAAACCCCGGCTGGGAGTTGGCGCTCGCTGCCACCGGCGAAGGCGGCGAGTGCCGGAAGGGCACACTCTTGGCGAGCGTCTGCATTTGCGCCATCGCGCGATCCACGGTTTGGTCGGCGGTCATGATGGCGCGGTCGCGAATTAAATCGGACATGCTGTTCATCATGTGGTGCGGGAGGTGGCAGTGAATCATCCAGTCGCCGTTAAACTTCGCTTCGAATTCCACGACTTTGGCTTGCGCGACGCCCACGAGAACGGTGTTGGTGGGATACCAGGTACTGTCGGGCGCGCGCCCGCCTTCCGTTCCCGTTACGTAAAACTGGTGGCCATGCAGGTGGATGGGATGATGATCCATCCCGAGGTTGACGATGCGCAGGCGCACGCGATTGCCTTGACGCACGATCATCGGTGTGGTGGCGGGCGCGGCGACGCCGTTGAACGTCAGCCAGTTGAACTCCATGTTCGCGGTATTCGGGACATCCAGCCCGGGCAAGATGGCCCATTCCTGCAGAACGATTCCGAAATCATGGTCCACATGCGGCTTGTACGGCTTCTCGGGATGGATGATGAACATGCCGATCTGACCCATCATTTCCTGCATGGCGGAGTGCGCGTGGTAGAAGAACGTGCCTTCCTGGTGAAGAGTGAATTCGTAGGCGAACTTCTCGCCCGGAGCAACCGGCATCTGGCTGATGTACGGCGCTCCATCCATTTCGATAGGGACTTCGATACCGTGCCAATGGATGGTCGTGGCTTCGGGCAGTCCGTTCTCAAAGATGATGCGGACGCGGTCGCCCTCCCGGACTTGGATGGTCGGACCAGGACAACTGCCGTTGTACCCCCAGACGGTCATGTTCCTGAACGGAACGAGTTTCCGCTGAACCGGCTCCGCTCGAAGCCGGAAGACTTTGACTCCCCGATCCATTTCGTAGGGAAGATCGGGAACGTCCGGCGTTTGCACCGGAAGCGTGGCGATTGGACCGCTCGAACCTGACTTGACGGCAGGCATTTTGTGCTGCGAATGCGGCATGCCGGGCATCGCCTGCATTTGCTGATTCTGTCCTGTGGCTAGGGCTTTCGCGGCGGCGATGAGTCCCGCGCTCAGAGTGGCCGTGCTTTGAAGGAACATCCGTCTTGCCCGATTCATTTCATTTCTCCTTGTTCGAAATTCTTTCCGGCCGCCTTTCGGCGCGTCGGGAATAGTTGGGCTCCTCCCAGGAGGGCAGCCTCCCGTTTGGCGAGGCCATTGGCTCGGCTCAAGGGCACGATGATTCACGCCAGAGGTGCGAGCCGGAAGGCAGGCTTGGTTTGGTGATTCAAAAAAGGAACGAGCGATGAGGCAGGAACTAAATGCGAAGAACGCCAATCTGCTGATGGAGAGGAATACGCCGCGGTACAAGGGGAGGAGCCAGGTCCAATCCATCGGAAGCGGTCAGGTTGGCAACCGAAAAATTCCCGGGCGAAGCGAACAGAACCGCGGGGCTCATGTAAGCCGAAATGCTCAGCTCAATCCTTGCGACGCCTCCCGATTTTACGAACACCACACTCGGGTGAGCATGCTTTGAACAGTCGGGCTTATCGGGCACGCTCGAACGATGGGAGTGGTGAGAGGTTGACGACTCGCAGTCATGGCTGGAGGTTTGCTGAGGGTGGTCTGGGCAAACGCCAAGTGCACAGATTGTCGCACAGGCCGAGGCGGAGGAGATCACCATCGTGAAGATGGCTGCGAGTGCTCTGTTACAGCCCGCCGTGACACGTATCATCAACTGTAGGCTACCATCTCCATCAGATAATAAACAAATGGGGAAGCGAAGCGTTCGCAAAAGTCCGCCAGTTTGCTCTCTCCGGTTGCTGGCCCGCGAGGCGCCACCGATGCGGGGAATGCGGGTCGTGATTCATGTTCAGGGCGCCGAGTCTCGGGTCGTCGTTCGGCAGATCACTGCTCACGCTGTTGACCCCATTGTTTCGCGGTCACGAAGGTAGATCGCTCGAGCGAATGAGAATGGACCCATCCAGTTCGGTGTCGCCGGCAAGATATCTCCGCTGAACCTCCTTCTCGACGGGCTGGCGGTTCGCTCTGAACACTTCAAGTTTGTCTTTACCATCTCCATGGAAGTGATCGTCCAGGGCTTCCCTGGTGATAGCGCACCGCACGCACGCTTCGCCATCTTGCCCGTAGAAAAGGACCATATCGCGCTCGTAGACGAAACTCTCCATGGGCGCCGGGAATGTCAGGTCATGCCGCTCCAGGCGCCATTGTACGCGGCGTACGATAAAGGTGGTGAACGGATGGATGTCCATCTCGATGCTGGCGCGGTCCAGCGCGGTCAGATAAGACTTGCGATCCACGATGCGAATCACCGTCCAAGGATAGCCGCCCGATGCCAGCATAACGTTCATGAGGAAGCGCGCCATGCGGCCGTTCCCATCCGAGTACGGGTGGACATAACCGAAAAGCCAGTGTCCCAACACCGCGCGCACCGAAGGCTCGGGTTCTTTTTCCAGAAGATCGAAGAACGCCGGCATGGCCTCGCGCACCGCCTCCCACCTTGGCGGAACGTAGCGCGACCCGCGCAGATACACAGGTATATTCCTGTATCCGGCCAAGGATCGCGGTTCTATCAGGCCGGCTGTAACGCAGGGCAGGAATAATTCGCGATACCAGTCGTTGTGCGCGGCGCGCGCGAGCGCGGCGGGGTTCTCACCGGCGATCACTTTCTCTACTTCTTTTTTCACGAGCTGGAAAGCTTGCCAGTATCCCCGAGCGGCGAGGGCGTCGCGATTTCTGCGATCACCGGCGTCATTCTCGGGGTCCCAGCCGCCTTGCCGCACTCTCTCAACCAGGGCCGGCGTGACGGAGTAGCCTTCAATGGACAAGGAGTGGTAGGCATCGGTCGGATAGATTTCGTCGACGAAGCGAAGATACGGTTCCTTGTCTGCCGGGAGTCCCGGCGCCTTCGGAAACCCCGCGAGAACCTTGCCACGCATTGATTCCCAAAGCATCTCGACGCGGCTCACGATCGGAGCGGTGGGACGGCTCGGTTTGGGGAATATCTGTCCGGCTTCAAATGGACTGCTTTCCCGTACATCATATCCCGCGCCCTTCATCGCGCGGAGAATCTCGTCCGCGAGTTCGCCGCGACCGGTTTGGCGGAAGGCTTTGGCAAGATAACCGGCTTTCGCCGAATGACCGCCGTTCAGCAGGAGCCGAAGCAGGTCCGAGGCGTCCGCGAGGCTCGCCATCACCACTTGCGCCTCGAGTGGATACAGCTGAAAAAATGATTCTGGCACGCGTACCAGCGCCGCCGCCGCCGTAAACAGACGCAATCCCTCCCGCACCGTGAGGGCCGCAGGCGGGGGCATCTCGGCAACTTTCAAATCGTAAAGCGTTGTGCCGAAGAGAAGCTTGATATCGTTATTCGTGGCTTTGGGACTGTGGACAACTAATTGGTCCGGGATCACCGTTCTCTCGCCGTGCAAAAAAAGGGACTGCTCCGGCGACAGGTGCCACTGGTCGCCAAAACGCTCGTCGCAGTAACGCGCGCAGAATTCCCAGAACGACGCATGCCAAGGGGTGCCCTCGCCGGCCTGTGCGTCGGGGCTTGAAGAAATCAGCCAGCCCTTCATGACTTCTTGCAAGAAGCCGTTGTCTACTAGCCGTTCGCGGTGAACTCGGCTCAGGTCGTCGGAACGGAAGACACGCTGGTTGCCTTCCTGGATGGCCTTGAGTACGTCAAGCGATTCAGCCAGTTTTTCGTTGGGCGAGGGCATGAGGCCTCCATCTTCGTAGATCATTACAAGTTTATTGTGCCGAGTAAGTACAAGTCTATGATGCCGCATTACTGCAAGTCAATTGTGCTGTATAGGTGCAAGTATAGTGCGCCGTATAAATGCAAGTGTATCATGCTTTATCTTATCTAAAGCATGTATTTTCAAATTGATACGAGACATTGCTTTTGCGAGTTCAGGCCAATCCTTCCAAGGCCGGAGGGCAAATTTCACGTCTACACCAAGGCCCAAAAAAAAGTACGACACGCAAGACACTCGTCAGACACCCTTCTGTTCACCGCTTCTTATTGTTAGGCGAGTGCTTTTCTCTAGCAGCTGCTCGTTTTTTCGCTGGGGCCGTTGTAAGAATCTGCCCGCGCTTGCGGGTCTCCCGGTCGAGGAAATGGATTGCTAGCCAACCGGCGCCAAGGGTATTCGGACCGCGCAGCACGGCCCGCAGGCTCTGCCGTTGCACTACCGGGATCCTCCCATGGTGTAATCGTTACGCCGTGTTTGAAGCGACCCGCTTTTCCGCAGCGCCGTCCGGCCCTTCAACCGTTGACGGATCTCGAGCGCGGAGCCTAGCATGAGGGGCGAAACGGCGAGGGGAGTCAACGGTGATTGGTCAGGTTCTCGGCCATTGTCGTGTCCAGGCAAAGATTGGCGAAGGTGGCATGGGCGTCGTTTATCGCGCCTACGACGAAGTGTTGCAGCGCGATGTGGCCGTAAAAGTTGTCAAGAAGGATCCTCAGCTGGATTCCTCGGCAAGCCAGAATCTACTCAAAGAAGCGCGGGCTTCTTCCTCTCTCGCTCATCCCAACATTTGCACGATCCACGACGTTGGCGAAACCGAAGGCGAACTTTACATTGTCATGGAACTCGTGGAAGGCAAGTCCCTCTACGAGATGTGCCGAGATGGCGGATTGCCCCCGGAGCTAGTCATCCGCTACGGCGCGCAGATCTCGAGCGCGCTTGTCCGCGCTCATGACCGAGGCATCGTCCATCGAGATCTGAAGACCGCGAACATCGTGGTCACCGCAGAAGGGCTGGCAAAAGTACTCGATTTCGGTTTGGCAAAACGAGTGGGGGATGGTTTATTCGAGGGTCCTACTCGCACTCTTGAAACGATCGAGGACGGCTCCACACTGAGCGGCACTTTGGCTTATATGTCGCCGGAAGTCCTGCGCGGAGAAGGCTCCGACTACCGTTCGGATCTCTGGGCGCTGGGAGTTGTGCTTTATGAAGCGGCTTCCGGACGCCGGCCTTTTGAAGGGCCGACTGGCTTTGCATTGAGCTCGGCCATAATGCGCGAATTGCCCAAACCGCTCGGTCCTCCTGTCCCGCCCGGCCTTTGGGCCATCATCCAGCGCTGCCTGTCGAAAGAACCGATGCAACGTTACCAGCGCGCCGGAGAAGCTCTAGCGGCGCTTGAGGCCATCCAATCCGCGGCCGTTTTCGCACCGGCGCCCAGCGCCGACCGCAGCGAACCTCGAACCACGGTCTTGCACAGTGTGCGCCACGCGCGCGTCCGCAAAGGAGATTTTCTTTTGCTGGTAGGAACAACCAAAGGAGCTTTTATCCTTCGCTCCAACATCAACCGCGCCCGCTGGGACGTGGGTGGTCCTTATTTCCACGGTTACGCGGTTTACACGATGGTTTATGACGGCCGTCGTGGGCAACACCGCATCTGGGCATCGACGCAAAGCTTTTGGGGCACTCTGCTGCGCTCGAGCGGGGACTTTGGCAAGAGCTGGACGAATCCGCAGGAGGCCAATATTCGATTTCCTGCGGACACCGGTGTTTCCTTGAGGAACATCTGGCAGATCTCGCTCGGCCGGGCGGATGAGCCTGACGTTCTTTATTGCGGCGTCGAGCCGGCGGCACTTTTCGAAACCCATGATGGCGGGGAGACGTGGTCGTTGGTACGCGGTCTGTTCGATCATCCGCATCGCCCGCGTTGGGTGCCCGGCAATGGCGGATTGGCGCTACACACGATCGTGCTCGACCCTGCCGACAAGCAGCGCATGTACGTGGCGATTTCCGCTGGCGGCGTTTATCGCACCAATGATGCGGGACGTACGTGGACGGCGCAAAACAGGGGAATCCGGGTCACGTTCATGCCTGGCAAATACCCCGAGTTCGGGCAATGTGTTCACAAGATCGTGATGCACCCGGCGCGCCCCGCACGCCTGTTCCTGCAAAACCATTGGGGCTTATATCGCTCGGACGACGGCTCCGAAAACTGGACCGACATCGCTAATGGAGTGCCGTCAGACTTCGGCTTTGCCATGGTCATGCATCCCAGGAATCCCGATTGCGTCTACATCGTTCCCGTCGAGTCCGACCAGTTTCGCTGCGCGTGCGATGGCCGGCTGCGAGTTTATCGCACGCGCAACGGTGGGGCCTCCTGGGAGCCGCTCGCTCGAGGCTTGCCGCAAAAACAGGCTTACGAAACGGTCTTGCGCGATGCCATGACGGTAGATTCGCTCGATCCGGCGGGAATTTTCTTCGGCACAAGAAGCGGGCAACTCTTTGGCTCGTGCGACGAGGGAAGAACTTGGAACAAAATCCTCGATGGACTGCCCTCAATTGTCTGTGTGCGGAGCGCATTTATCGAGGATGGGTCGGCATCTTCAGGCCCGACCGGGCCCGTTACTCCGCCTCCGTCTTCGTCTCGAAAAAGCGCTCACCCGCCAAGCCACTCGCGGCGAAAAAGAAGATAATTGTGCCGGTGACCTTTCATATTCCCGGGCCGTTGCGCGAATTCACTGGAGGGCGCAGCAGAGTCACGGTCGAGCCATCACCAGTCACTTTGGCGGAGGCCTTGGCTGCACTGTGGAGGCTACACCCCGGTCTCAGGGATCGCCTCGCCACCGAACAAGGACAAATGCGCGAGCACGTCAGCATTTTCGTCGGTGACGAGGATGTTCGATATACCGGAGGCCTCACGAGTCCTGTTCCGCCGGGATCGGATATCTTTATTGTGCCAGCCATCAGCGGCGGCTGCGGGTCTGCTTTAACGATCTTTTAGGAGCCCCATAAAAACCGCGCGCAACTTGGAGTCGATGACAAGTTAGGCACACGCCGGTTCCATTGCCTTGACTTCACTGGTGGACTGGTCTACACTACGGAGTTTTTAGGTGGCCCCAAATAGGTTGCAGGGGCCGGGACTCACATGGACAAGAAACGACTCGATTATTACAAGAAGAAATTGCTGGCGCGGCGCGAAGAACTGACGAAGACAATCGCACGCACCCAGGAAGAAGGACGGACAGCGGACGAAGATCCCACGGTCGACCTGGCAGACAAAGCGGCCAACTCCTATACCAAGGAATTTCTCTTCGGCATGACCAATACCGACCGCTCGCTCTTGAACCTGATTGATGCCGCGCTAAAGCGCATCCAGGAAGATGAATACGGCGTTTGCGCCAACTGCCAAGAGGAGATGCAGCAAAAGCGGTTGGAGGCAGTGCCGTGGGCCAAGCACTGTATTGCCTGCCAGGAAAAATTGGAGCAAGGCCTGCTATAGACACGCCCAATCAAACGGGAAGTCAGCCTCGCACGGATGTCCTCCGTTCGTAATAACTTTAAGGTAATTTCTTTCTTTATCTTCCCACCGGCGGTCGCATCTGCAAGGTGCGCTCATTGGCTTCGCGCCAGGTACCTATTTGCGAGCAAGGCCTGGCTTCCTTCGAACGCCATCGCCCGCGAAATCGGTAGCATCTCTATTCCAGGACTAGGACCAGAAGAACAGGGCCGAGCAGTTGGTGCAATGCTGTCGAGGGATTGGGCGTCTGGTGCGCCGCGCTGATTTCCAGGCCGCTCGCGAAGGCGCTTGCGGTCGCCTCTTAAGGCGATGCTCCTCAGGGGCAAAGGTGCCCGGCCCGGGGCATTTTTGAGCCTCGAAGAGCGGGCTGGGAATCTGTGCGTGGCGCTTTTGCCACACGTCCGGGCAGCCAAGTTGCAACCTTCGCGTCCTACTGCTAGATGATGTATTGACGCGACCTTCGAGGCCTACCGAGGAACGTTGCCCCAGGCTTACGGTGGCCAGGACCGCCAGGACCGCAAGAAATCCACTCCCTGACGTCGTGGAATGGTAGAATAGAGGGAGACAAGCTCGATGGGATCCAACCGGCACATGGCGGCCGATTCCCGGGGGGCTCATACCCCCGAAGCGGCTCGCGAGACTGCGCCCGGTTCCCAAGGCCCCGCCGGTAGTAGAATCCACAACTCGATTTCCCGTCGCGCATCCTTGATGCAGGAACCTGTGCTCGTTTTGAATGCTACCTACGAGCCCATCAATGTCACCGCAGTACGCCGTGCCATGGTTTTGATGCTGAAGGGTGTAGCCCAGGCGGAAGAGCTGCACAGCGCCGAGGTGCATTCGGCGGCCCATTCGCATCAGGTCCCATCGGTAATTCGCCTGCTGGCTTATCGGCATATCCCCCAGCAGAGCCGCGCGCTTTCGCGCAAGAACATTCTGCTGCGCGACCGGAATACTTGCCAGTTCTGCGGCCGCGTGTTCCCCAGCTCGGAACTGACGCTCGACCATGTCCTGCCTCGTTCGCGCGGCGGCCGTTCCTCCTGGGAAAACCTGGTGGCCTGCTGCTACCACTGTAATAACGCCAAGGGCGACCGCACCCCGGAGGAAGCCGGGCTGAAGCTGGCGCGCAAGCCCCGGCCTTTCACGTTGCACACTTCCCGTCAGCTGATGAGGCTGATCGGGCACCGCGACGACCGTTGGCGTAAGTACCTGTTTTATTGAGATTTGCCCTTAATAAATCGATTTGCCCAAAATTATTTTATAGTCCAAGGAAACCTTTTTCGTTCCCGCACATCTAATATTTCAAAACCACTTCGAGGACACACCCCGGGAAGCGGTTAGGGCTTGCCCCTAACCGCTTCTCTCCTTTTACGGGGGAAATTCTTCCCCACCTTCGTTTCTTAGCTTGGTCTTGCCCAATTCGGATTGTTCCTGCAGATTGAGCGGGCAAGCTCGGGGGATCGATCGGGTCGCAGGCCGACCTGACGGGCCGGTCCAAAGGGGCTCTATCGAGGCATGACCACGCGGAGCAGCCCAGGGCTCGAGTCCTGCGCCTAACGAGCACGCGCGACTTCGAGCTCCAGGGCGAGATCTTTGTAGAACTTCATCCTCCGGGGATGGAAGCACCAGGTCGGCGCCCGCGCGAGGCACCAGGGTAGGAAAATGCTGGAGTTCGAACTCCGTAAAAACCCTTAACGGGCGATCTGTCCGCCTTCGGGGTGTTTTCGCGCGCAGCCAGTAATCCGCAGCCCGAAGCGGCGGGTGAATAGGCTCGCTGGCCTTTCACCCGATACCAAGTGCGGCTGCCGCCGTCAGCGAGGCCAGAGGCCAGGAATTTTTGCACTGGTGGCGTGGTCGCGCGGTGGTCACCGCGCCTATCGCCCAACGACCAATCGCTGGATCAAAGGCTCCGGCAAGTGGGCGAGCCGCATGCGTTTCTGCACCGCGGCAATATCGTAGGGAACCCGCCAAAATTCCACCACGTTGTGCGCCAAATCTCCAATTGCGAAAGCAGCTCGCGGATCCCCGTCGCGCGGCTGTCCGATTGAACCGGGATTCAACAGGTAGCGGCGTGTCGGCTCGATCTGCAGCGCGGCAAAAGATTCCGACATGCGCGCCCGAATCTGCAACACTTCCAGGCGCGCGCCCTGATTGGAAAAGCCGCCCTGGTGATGCGTGTGCCCGAAAAAAGTAACAACGGCATTGGAATCGAGGAGCCCTTCCAGAGCCTGTTCCGGCGTGAACACATATTCATCTTCGTCCTGAAGGGCCCCGTGGACCAGCACGATGCCGTCGGTCACCAACGGCCCCTTTGGCAAAGCCGCGAGCCACGCCATATTTTCCGGCTTTAATTCCGCTCGCGTCCAGTCCACGGCAGCCTTGGCAACGGGATTGAAATCTTCCGTGGCCATCAAACCCGTCACCGCCTTGTCGTGATTTCCTCGAATCGTCTTCGTGCCAAGTTCTCGCAACCGGGCCGTTACGTAATTGGGATCCGGGCCGTAGCCAACCACATCGCCGAGGCACACGGACGAATCCCAGCGATCCTTCGCGGCATCGAGGACGGCGTCCAGGGCACTCCCATTGGAGTGCAAATCGCTGAGAATGAGAATGCGCATTCGTGGGTCCTGAAAAAAATGACCTAGAGTATAGATGAACAATCGAGGCGATGCACCAGCGCAAGCGTTGTGCGCGTTGTCCGGGACGCAAAACGGCTTGCGTCGGTCGCAAGGCCCTTTGCCCGTTCCTCCGTTTTAGGAAAGATTTACCTTTTGCAATCAGGAACGTGATGACGCTTGAGGGAAAATAAAGAGAGCACCGCCGCATTTTTTTGGTCCCGGCAAAATTTTATTATGCTCCGGCGAAACATTCCCCGGCACGATTTCGTCTATATGGGGGCAGCCGCCAGAGAGCGCTGCTCAAGGCGAGATTCAAAAAAAACCCCCGCGGTGGCAGCCGCGGGGCCGTGACACGCAGCTTTTCCGGCCGTTAGTCCAGGAAGAAGACGTGTCTTCACCGGCGAGACTACTCGTCCGGCGTTTGCGTGTCAACTCCATCTCGCCCGCCCGGCGTCCTATTGCGGCTGACTCGATCCTTTCGGAAAGGAATTTGACACGCATGAAAAACAGCTCCTTTTTCCGTTGTTTCGCTTTACTCGCTGCCCTGGTGCTGGCAGTGCCACTCCTCGCCAAACCCTTTTCCAAGAACATTAGCCTCGCGCAATCCGCCAAGCTCGGCAAGGCCGAGTTGCAGGCCGGCGAATACCGCCTGATGATCGACGGCAACAAAGCCACCGTGGAAAAGGGTGGCAAAGTTGTCGCCGAATCCGAAGGCCGCTGGGAAGACCGGAGCGCCAAGTCCAGCTACGACTCCCTGCTGATCGGCGAAAATGGCCAAGTCAAGGAAGTGCGCTTCTCCGGGCAGTCCCGCGTCTTTGTTTTTGGCGAGTAAGCGCAGCCGCTTCGTGATGGCTCTCCTCGCGACGACAGGGAGGTTGCACCGCCGCAGCCTCCCTGCTTGTCCGCTAGCTAGACCTGCGACTCCGGCTCCTTTGCGTTTCTTCCATTGCTCCAGAAGTCCGCTATGCGCTTGCTCTCTCGCGAATCGCGGCTGCTTCTTGCAGAGTCTTTGCTTCTTGCTTCAACCAATCAGCATGCAATCCCCGTAGCTGTAGAAACGGTAGCCCGCTTCCACGGCATGGCGGTAAGCGGCCAGCACATTTTCTCGCCCGGCAAAGGCGCACACCAGCGCCAGCAACGTCGAGCGCGGCAAATGAAAGTTCGTGAGCAGCGCATTCACGGCGCGAAAATGAAATCCCGGAGTGATGAACAATTGCGCCTCGGCTTTGCCGGAAAGAACCGTATTTGAGCATCGCGCTTCTGCCGCGCGCAGCGCTGCATCTTCAAGCGCTCGCACCACCGTTGTTCCAATGGCCAAAACGGCCCGCCCTGCGGCGTGCGCTCGATCGATTAGCGCGGCGGTTTCGCCTGGAATCTCGTAGGTTTCGGAATGCATCACGTGGCTTTCCAGCGTTTCGCCGTGCACTGGCTGAAACGTCCCGAGGCCTACGTCGAGCGTCAGCTCGCACAGCTCCACACCCCGCTCGCGGATTCGTTTGAGTATGTCCTCCGAGAAGTGCAGCCCCGCCGTAGGAGCGGCAATAGCGCCGGGCCGCTTGGCAAATACGGTTTGGTAACGCTCGCGGTCCGCCGTTTCGTCCGCCCTTTCAATGTATGGCGGCAGCGGAACGTGTCCTAGCCGCTCAAAGTGCTCATTCACGGTGCGCGAGTCATGAGAAACGAACCGCAGGGTGCGCAATCCAAAATCCCCGCGCGCGGTTATCTCCGCCTCCAGTTCTCCCCCGCCGAACAGAACGCGCTCCCTTAAGCGCATCTTGCGCCCAGGGCGGACCAAGGCTTCCCAGGCGTCGTCACCGACTTGGCGGGTCAGCAGGACCTCCACCTTTCCCGTCAAGTGCTCGGCCCGCGTGGATCGCGAGGGCTTCTCGGACCGCACTCCGGCTCTGCGCCCAAAAAGCCGCGCGGGAATCACGCGCGCATTGTTGAGCACCACGAGCTCGTTGCCCGCGAGGAGATCCGGCAATTCGCGAAACCCCCGGTCTTGAAACCTCCCCGAGGAGCGGTCGACGAGCAACAGGCGCGAAGCGTCGCGGTGCTCTAGCGGCCGCTGCGCAATTTGTTCGCGGGGCAGGTCGAAATCCAGATTCTCCAGGCGCATGAGCAGCCGTAGTCTAGCAGGAAGGCCGCTTCGACCCACGAAACAAACCGCTTGGCCATCTGAAGGGCCCGGTCGCGGACGCCACAACACCCAACAAGTTGGAATCTCCACCGACTCTAAATGACATATACGCTATTCATTCTAAGCAGTTTAGCAAGACATAGCCAACGACAAAATTTGACTTGACACTTAGACACTCATATTTTATTATCCCTTTGCAGTCACCAA